>Ga0233431_1002653_pt1 | contig 24214 bp, 21 predicted proteins | sample SI_118_April2016_FD_179867 | JGI IMG/M metagenome (GOLD analysis project Ga0233431, IMG submission 179867) | Seawater microbial communities from Saanich Inlet, British Columbia, Canada - SI_118_April2016_200_MG | ecosystem: Environmental > Aquatic > Marine > Inlet | place: Canada: British...
ATAGCTTCGCAAATTTTAAAAACATTGAATAGGCCGCACCGACACTAATAATAAATCCCGGTAATCCATCCAAAAAACCGCGCTTAACAATATAAGTCTCAATAAATTTGCCAAACGGTTTAAATAGTAATTTTAATAAAGAAGGTTTCTTACCTTCATTGAAAAAAATATCGGCACTGATACCGGAATAAAAATTGTTGGTATCAACATTATGTTTTAAATCTTTAAATACATAATGTTCCAGTGCTCCTTTTAAATGCTGTACTTCCCCGGATACCTGGATTTTATCATGGGGATCAACCCCTCCCCAATGACCGAATTTCCTATTGAACAATCTGATATTTCGATCCGGATACCATCCACCATGCATAATCCACCTTCCTAAGTGAAAGCTTTTCCGTGGAACAGTGTATCCATTAGCAAGGATGTCCTCGCTTTGAATCTCAGAAAACAGAGCGCTGATTTCATCTCTCAGTTCTGTCGTTACGCGTTCATCAGCATCCAGGCAGATGACCCAATCGTGATTGCAGGAATCCACTGCTAATTGTTTCTGTTTAACATGCCCTAAAAAGGACTGATCAATAACCATCGCCCCCATTGATTCAGCCAGTGATTTTGTCTGATCGGCACTCAAAGAATCAACAACAATAATTTCATCAACCCAATTTAAACTCTCAAGGCAGGCTGCAATATTCTTTTCTTCATTAAGGGTAATAATGGTAGCGGAAATCGGTAATTTTGCTTTTAACATGGAAACTTATTTTTGTTTTAGAATTGTAGCAATGGATAATTTATCAATACCAGCGGATTTGGCAGCGTCCATCACCTGAACCACTACTTGATGTTTAACTTGTCCATCTGCTCTTATAATCAGCGTTTTATCAGTCATCGTGGCAATTCTTTGTTGCAGACGAGTGAGTAAATCTGTTGGTTTGACTATTTTTTCATCGATATAAATCTTATTTTCGCGGGTGATAGTAATTTCAATGGGACCAGTGTTCATTTGCTTAGTTTCCACAGCTGCTTCCGGTAGTTTAACCTTTATTTCATTATAGCTAAAAAAAGTTGTTGATATCATAAAAAATATTAACAACAAAAAAATAACATCTACCAAGGGTGTAATATCCAGATTTAATTTTCGGGTTTGTCTTTTTTTAAATTGCATTTTAACACCAGAAAAAATTAAGTCAGATTGCCGGTCAGAAGTTCAAATAAAGTAATGGAATGGTGTTCCATCTTTGTTACCAGGTTTTCAATACTTTTTGAAATTAGGTTATAGCAAATTAAAGTGGGAATTGCGACTGTTAATCCAGTAGCAGTGGTTAGTAGAGCTTCCGATATCCCACCCGCTAAAATTGCCGGGTCTTTGGCTCCCTGTTCAACAATCTTATCGAAAACATGGATCATTCCCAACACAGTCCCTAACAAACCTAATAGCGGTGAAATCACAGCAATGGTATTCAGTGTGGTTAAGAACTTCTCCAAATTTGGCACTTCCATTCTTCCGGCTTCTTCAATGGCCAGCTTTAATTCTTTCTTAGGACGGTCAGAATTAATTAATCCAACTTCTGCGATCCGTAACATAGGTGAAGTTTCAGCCCTGGCCCATTCCAGAGCTCCGCGAACATCCTGTTTTTTAACAGCAATTTCAATTTCCATGAGCTTATCGACCTGCATAATTTTTTTATGCCGTAGGTACCAAAGCCTTTCTATAACAATTGCTAAAGACAAAATCGAACAAATAATTAAAACGATAATAATCGGCCCACCACGGGCGATCAGATCAAAACTAAAAAAAGAAAGCATTTCGATTACTCCTCGGATTTATTTTTTTTAGATTTTTCGCGCCAGAAAATTTTCAAAGGTGTTCCTTCAAAACTAAAATAATGTCGGAATTGTTTCATCACATACCGTTGATAAGAGGTATTGATGGCTTTTGGTTGATTTGAAATAATTGCAAAAGTTGGTGGTTTTATAGAAACCTGGGAAGCATAGAATATTTTCGTCGCACGTCCACTTTTAACAGGAGGCGTGTGTCTTTCCGTTATAATTTGAATGATATTATTTAAATCAGATGTCTGTATTCTTTTTGTGTACTGTTGATAAACATCCTTCACCTTTTCCAGGACTGACTGAACCCGTTGACCGGATTTTGCACTGACAAACACAATCGGGGCAAAGGCAACAAAAGGCATTTGCAAATATACCTCTTCCCGCATTTTCTCCAGTGTTTTATTATCCTTTTTAATCAAATCCCATTTATTGATTACAATGACCAAAGCCTTGCCTCTGTCAACAATATAGCCAGCAATTCTCATATCCTGCTCTACGATCCCTTCAGTGGCATCAATCATTAAAAGTGCAACATCTGCACGTTCAATAGACTTAATTGCCGCGATCATACTATATTTATCAATCAATAAACTGACTCTGCTTTTTCTTTTAATACCGGCCGTATCAATTAAACGGATGGAATCTCCGTGGAATTTGCAGATATTATCTACCGGATCACGGGTAGTACCCGGAGTTGCATCTACAATTTGTTGGTTTTTGCCTAAAAAATGGTTCGTCAATGATGATTTTCCTGCATTTTGACGACCAACAATCGCCACTGAAAGTAAGTCTGTTTCATCTTTTTGATCCGTTTCCGGCAGGTTTATTTCCGGAAAATCTTCACTGATGTGCTCCAACAAATCAGCAACTCCTATTCCATGTTCCCCCGATACAGCAAAAACCTGTTCAGCACCCGACTCATAAAACTCAGAAACTCTCAATTCATGTTTTGGGCTATCCACTTTATTGACTGTAAAATAGATGGGCTTGTGGCTACGCCTCAAATAATCATAGATATCCTGATCCTGGCCAGTCCAGCCCGATTCCTGATCTAGCAAAAAAATAATCCCATCCGCTTCTTCAACTGCCAGTTGCGACTGTTCTTTCATTTTCTGGGGAATTATCTCTTTTGATTTTGGTTCAAAACCACCGGTATCTATTAGAATAAAATTAAATCCCTTAAAATTGATGATTTCTGTATTTCTATCCCGAGTCACACCAGGTGTCTTATTAACAATGGCAATTCGCTTTCTGGCCAGGCGGTTAAAAAGCGTTGATTTACCAACGTTGGGTTTCCCCACAAGTGCAAAGATTTTCATGAATTTTGTTAAAAGTGGATTTGATTTTAATTGTGAGTGCTGATTGAATTTATTGGAAAAAATTATCCTTGTGAAGCCATTTCTTTTTTTTGATTAATACTGTTTATAAGATCCGCTTAAAACGTTTATCTAATTCATCGATAGTAATATCAATAATAAAGGGTCGACCATGCGGACAAGATAGATGCAGGTTTAAGCTTGTCAACTGATCCACCAATGATTGCATCTCTTCAACACTCAACGATTGTCCTGCTCTGACTGATGAATGACAGGCTATTTTCTCAAATACTTCATTAAAAAAAGCTTCAAGTTTACCGGTTTTACCAAAACCTGCCTGTTCATCCAATATTTCTTTAATAATCCTGGGAATATCTTTGTTTTGAAGTAGCGCTGGTATTTGTTTAATTGAATAATCATTCCCTCCAAAATGATCAATCACAAATCCGGCCTGCTCCCATTCTTTTTCATATTGTTCCAGCAATAAGCCATCCTGAGGTGGTAATTCCATCATTATGGGGATTAAAAGCGGCACCGATGTCAGTGTTTTCGAATAAAACTGGCGCCGTATTTCTTCAAAACGAATTCTTTCATGGGCAGCATGCTGGTCAATCAGAATTAATTTCTGATCCCCCTGAGCCATAATATACTTATTAGAAAGTTGCCCTAATACCTTAAAACAGGTATCACTTTTTTCAAGCAGGTCTGACTCGGGATGTGGTGTGGTATGATGTATTTGTGACCTGTCGCCGGCTGTATCGGGGGTTTGTTTTTCAAAATGTTTGTTTTCAAATGATCGAATTTGCGATTCCGGCAGGGAGTCTTTTTTCTTGTTAGTAAAAGTCGTTTCAGGCTGAGGGGCTACAAAACTAAGCTGTTCATTTTTCTCTTTGTAAATTGATGTTTCTGTTTCAGATGGTTTTTCCGGCGGAATTACAGATAGGTGTTCAGTATGATCTGTTTCAAGCGTATCTGTAGATCCATCCTCATTGTCTGTAGTATCCGTTGCAGGGAAAAACTGTTCTCGGGTACCCAATTTTAATTTCCCGGCAATGGAGTTAGAAAATATGGTATGAATCAATCGCGCATTTTTTACTCTGACTTCTGTTTTTGCCGGATGCACATTCACATCCACTTCAGAAGGATCTATCGTGACCCGAACAAAAAAAAGTGGATGCATATTCTTCATTAACAATGTTTTGTAACCTTCATATATCCCATGATTAATATTCAGGCATTTAACATATCGATTATTAATAAAAGTGTGTTGCCATCTTTTAGACGGTCGGCTTTTAGATGGAAATGATATTAAACCATCATAGGAGAGATAAGACTCTTCGTGTTTAACCTCGAGTAAATCATCTGATATCTGGTTTCCAAAACAGTGTTTAACACGATCCACAAAAGTCTCACTTTTGGGAATATTAATAACAACTTTTTGGTTGTGGGTTAATTTAAATTGAATATCCGGATACCCCAACGACAAACGAATGATAAAATCATGAATATGACCATATTCCGTATTAACAGATTTCATAAATTTTTGACGGGCCGGCGTATTAAAGAACAAATCTTCAATGACAATCCGGGTACCTAACGGAAAACCAATTTTAGCAGCATGGTTTCTTTTACCTCCTTCCACTCTTATCTGGTAACCACCTATCTGTTCATCGAAACAGGTTGTTAATTCAAATCTGGAAACAGCAGCAATGGCCGCTAAGGCTTCACCTCTAAAGCCCATGGTATGAATCCGTTCCAGATCTTCATTACTGGAAATTTTACTGGTCGCATGCCGTTCTATTGCCAACTGAGCATCATCAACGTCCATACCACAACCATTGTCCAGCACAGAAATATAATCTTTCCCACCGTTTTTAATGGTTACAAATATTTGATCAGCACCGGAATCAATTGAATTTTCAACTAGCTCTTTCACTACAGAGAAAGGCCGTTCCACAACCTCACCCGCTGCAATTTTATTGATTAATGTCTCAGAAAGAATTTTAATTTTTGTCATAACGCCGCATATTTTTTTCAGAAAACTTTAGACTCTTATATATTTTAGCAAATGGGGGAAGGTACCTTTCTCAGTCAGATTTCAATTTTTGTTTCAGATCTTTAATGGCGGTTTGCTTACGTTTTAATGATATTTCAATTTGGCTAAAAAATCCCCGCATCATTTTAACATCCCGTTCATCCGGTTTTGCGCGACCAATTAAACAGGCAAAACTATTCCAGATTGAATTTCGGGCACCATGCCTGATAAACCGGATATCCTCCAGAACCTTAAAAAAGTGCTCCTTCATACCTTCAACCTGTTTTGATGTTGCCGGGTTGAAATCGCGAACTTCAAAGGTGTCTTTAGCATCAAAATATTTTGAAAATTCATACAGTAAAATAACCACCGCTTGAGCCAAGTTAAATGAGCTACTTTTACCAAAAGTAGGAATATATAACCAATCGTTACAGCAACTCATTTCCTCATTGGTTAACCCACTGCGTTCCCGACCAAAAACAATGGCGACAGTATGGTTCCCGGAAAACCCCTTTAAGACATCAGGCAAATGAATTAAGCTGGTAGGGGTATGGATTTTATCGCGAAAGCGGGCAGAAGTCCCGATTACCAGATGACAATCTTCGACAGCTTCCTTTAGAGAAATATATTGTTTCGCTTCATATAATAAATAACGGGCATTGGTTGAAAATGCGCGCGCTTCCGGGTGATCAACTTCACAAGGATTAACCAGGCGGAGATCGGTAACACCAAAATTATCCATGGCTCTGGCAGTTGATCCGATATTTCCCGGTTGGGTAGGTTCAACCAAGACCACAGATATTTGTGAGGGATTTAATGAGAACATAGGCAGAGAATTACCGGAAACTGGACAAAATATTTTCAAAATATGGGATTGTCTTTTTAAGTCCTTCTTCAAGTTGAATCGTCGGCTCCCAGTTCAATTCTCGTTTGGCTAAACTAATATCAGGCTGCCGTTGGGTTGGATCATCAGATGGTAATTTTCCAAATTTGATTTTTGATTTTGAACCAATAATATCCAGAATTTTCTCAGCCAGGGTCAAAATCGTAAATTCATTAGGATTACCAGTATTCACCGGACCTGTAAAATTGTCTTTTTCCATCATCAACAAAATGACATCAACAAGATCATCCACATAACAAAACGATCGGGATTGGCTACCGTCACCATAAATTGTGATATTATTACCTTTGAGCGCTTGAACAATAAAATTACTAACCACACGGCCGTCATCAATCTGCATTCTGGGCCCGTAGGTGTTAAATATCCGGATAATTTTTGAATCTACTTGATTTTCCCGGTGGTAATCCATCATCAAAGTTTCTGCTGCCCGTTTACCTTCATCATAACAACTCCGAATACCGATCGGGTTAACGTGTCCCCAATAAGTTTCCGGCTGGGGATGTTCTTTGGGATCTCCATAAACTTCCGAGGTGCTGGCGTGAAGTATCCTGGCTTTGGCGCGCTTGGCCAATCCCAGCATGTTCATCGTTCCCATAATATTGGTTTTTAATGTTTTTATTGGATTATATTGATAATGAACAGGAGAGGCCGGGCAGGCGAAATTATAAATTTGATCCACTTCTAACATTACCGGCAGCGTTATATCATGCCGAACAACTTCAAAGTTACTGTTTTTAAGTAAATGGCTGATATTTTCTTTTTGGCCGGTAAAAAAATTATCCAGACATAACACCTCATGACCAGACTTTAGCAATCGTTCACACAAAAATGAACCAATGAATCCAGCACCACCAGTAACTAATACTCTTTTCTGTCTCTGATTGTTATTTCTAACTAACATAATTTCCTTTTTTAGGGCCTGCCAATACTAAAATACTTAAAATCAAAGGTTTTCATCTTATTTGGTTGATAAATATTTCTACCATCAAAGATAATCGCCTGCTTCATTATTGATTTCATCCGGTCAAAATCCGGACGTTTAAAATCATTCCATTCCGTAATAATCACCAGGGCATCGACATCTGTTACTGTATCATAAGCGTTATCCAGATATTCTATCCTATTTCCAAATTCTTTTTTTGCTTCCTCAGCAGCAGCAGGATCAAAAGCTTTAATAGTGGCACCAGCCTGTAATAATTCAGAAATAATCACTTTTGAAGGCGCCTCACGCATATCATCTGTTTGAGGTTTAAAGGCCAGACCCCAAACACCAAAGGTTAACCCAGATAAATCGGGACCAAAATGTTTTGTAATTAATTGAGCCATCACGTGTTTTTGTTGTTCGTTAACACTCTCAACTGATTTAAGTAAGGTCATATCACAATCATTTTTATTCCCGGTGCGTATTAAGGCCTGGACATCTTTGGGAAAACAGGAACCGCCATACCCAACACCGGGGAACAGAAAATGTTTACCAATTCTAAAATCAGAACCAATGCCAGTTCGAACGTGATCGACGTTTGCACCCACTTTTTCACATAAATTAGCAATCTCATTCATAAATGAAATTTTAGCCGCCAGCAAAGAGTTAGCTGCATATTTGGTCATTTCCGCACTTTTGATATCCATAGGAAGCAGGCGATCTTCAGTCCTCATGAATGGTGCATATAAATCTCTCATCTGATGAATCGTATCTGGATGATCGGCACCAATCACAACCCGATCAGGATTCATAAAATCATTAATGGCAACACCTTCCCGCAGAAACTCAGGATTGGAGACAACATCAAAATTAATGTCAAGATTGCGTTGAGCCAAAACTTCTGCCACCTTTTGTTTAACTTTATCGGCCGTTCCCACAGGAACTGTGGATTTATCAATAATAATTTTATATTCCGTCATATATTCTGCAATAGTCCCCGCTACAGCCAGCACATATTGTAAATCAGCACTGCCATCTTCACCGGGAGGAGTCCCCACGGCAATAAAATTATACAGGGATTCTTTGACAGCTAATTTTGCATCTGTTGTAAAAGAGATCCGTTTCTGTTTCAGATTCCGTTTAATCATCTCTTCAAGACCTGGTTCATAGATCGGAATGATACCGTTATGCAATTGATCAATTTTATCCTGATCAATATCAACACAGATCACCTCATTTCCACTCTCGGCAAAGCAGGCCCCGGCAACTAATCCGACATAACCACTACCAAATACACTTACCTTCATAATCCAATAATATTAAAAATTAAAGTTCACTTCTGGAGGAGATGATTTTATCAATCAATCCATATTTAAGAGATTCTTTGGCGGTCATCCAGTTGTCACGATCCATATCCTTCAATATTTTTTTAACCTCTTTACCGGTTACCGCAGCATATAGTTCTGCTGTTTCCTGCCTCAACTTCATGATTTGTCTTGAATGAATTTCAAGATCAGTGGTCTGACCTTCAGCTCTTTGCAATAGTGGTTGATGAATCATAATTTTAGCATTTGGAAAGGCCAATCTGCGCCCATCATCACCGACTAACGATAATATGGATCCCATACTTGCAGCAAGTCCTGATACTATGGTGCAAATAGGACAATCCACAAAATTAAAAATATCAAACATTGCTAAGCCGCTGTACACCTCCCCTCCAGGAGAGTTGATAATCACAATGATTTCTTTCTGGGGGTCCAGTTGTTCCAATAACAATGTTTGTTTGATGACTTTGTCTGCTAATTTGCTATCAACAGAACCTGAGATTACAATTGTTCGCGTTTCCAAAAATTGTTTTGACATTGAGTCTTCTTTTTCTTCTGATTCTTTTTTGCTCATGACGATCACTATTTAGTGTTTGCTTTAAATCCTTTTAAACAACTGACATATAAAGATTAGGTTAAGCCTTAGACATATCTGATTGGACATTTATATGCAATCTAAACTTATATTTTAAGATTTTTTACGCATATTGTCTTTTTTTATTCATTAAAAACACAAGAAACAGCATGTGTTGCCAGGAAAAAACCAACTGGCACATTATTTGCTTTGCCGAATACCACATATAAAAATTAAAGAAATTAAACCCCAATAATAAAGATATCATGAGAGACACACTGGGAACCTTATTCGGTTTCATACTAGGAGCATCATTACTTTTTTTGGGAATCACCATCCCTGATAAATACTCCAACTACTACGTCTATCAAATTGCTCACTATGAGCAAGTGATATCAAACCTGGAAAAACAACGTAGACCAATTATCGAAATCAGGCGGGTTAAATCAGAAGAAGAAGCTTTTAAATCGTCGATTATTGGTTCTATTGCCAGATTTGCTGACCTAAAATCTTTTGGTATTGTAGCTGGAGGAGCTTTTGCGGCTCTATTAATTGCTTTTCCGTTTTCCAAGGCCATGCGGATTTTCGTTTTTATTTTCCAGGCACTCGGACGCGATACCATGAAGGAGGAATTTCTTGAAGTTTATGAAACGGTATTATACCTAGCTGAAAAAAGAAGTAGTGGAGATGTCATCACTGATGATGATGTTGAAAACATAGAAAATGAGCATTTGAGAGAATGGGTCCAGGATTTTATTGTGGTCGATGTAGTCTCTGAAGAGATGATTCGGGAGATTATCCAATCAGAAATCGAAATGCATAGCTATCGTGCCTTTGAAGAGATTGACGTCTTGAAATTTATGGGAACTGCCGCACCCGCCTTTGGAATGGTTGGAACAGTGGTTGGGTTGATTTTGATGTTGGGACAGGCAGCTGGAGCCGGGTCAAAAATATCAGATATCATGGGGGCCATGTCAGTCGCACTGATCACGACATTATACGGTGTTTTGGCTGCTCAATTAATTTTCATACCGGTGGCTTCAAAAAGATATCAATTAAAGGAATCAAATACAAAATTATTGGAAATGATTCAGGAAAGCATTCTGTATTTAAAACGAAAAGAACTCGCGGAAACAATCAGCCAGGATTTGATTATTTATCTTCCTAAGAAACTTAGAGAAGAAATCATGGATGAAAAAATGGAAGCAATGGAATCAGGAGTTTTAGGCTTATGATGGGCGGCGCTGCAAAATCAGGTAAATCGGGCAGTGATTCCTTAAATGTAACACCCGCTTGGGTCGTTACTTTTGCAGATTTGATGACCCTGTTGTTTTGCTTTTTTGTTTTATTAACAACTCTATCCACACAGCCGAAAAATTGCAATGGATTAGAAAAGTATCTAAATGAGAATAGCAAGTATTTTAAAAATTACGAATTGAGGTCTTCAAAGTTGGAATGTATACTTTCACTACCTTCCGACTTTCTTTTTCGCTCAGGAGAGGGTACGATTCAAAAACGTGCTTTAGATGATATGGTTCCCTTGTTTAATAAAGTTAAAAAAATGGATGAACATCAAAACGATTTGATGATCGTTGAGGGACATACGGATAACGTTCCCATACATACACCAACGTTTCCCAGTAACTGGGAACTGAGTTCAGCCAGAGCAACCAATATAGCAACATTTTTAGTCAATCGGATAAAATTTTCCAGAGAAATGGTATCAATTGCAGCCTACGCGGATAGTCGACCCAAAGTTGAATACCAGGATATTTACGGCAGTAAACTTAGCGGGAATGAATTGAGAACAGCCAGAAAAGTAAATAGAAGAGTAGAAATTATTTTTGTAAATCAACCCGAATCCAGAAAGGAGACGAGTATAATTTTTGACGGACGATAAATACAAGCTTATAAATTTATTTATTCAACACTTTGACAGCGAAATGACAATGAAACAACTAATATTTTCAATTTTGTGTCTGATATTTTTAGCCTTCAACTTTTCATCACCGATGTTTGCCCAGGATGATGTAACATTAACAGATGACGGAGATGAAATCACGCAGGAAGATCCACCTGTTATAGATGAAGATGAGGCTGTGGAAGAAAAATATGTCATGTGGGCTGATCCCCTCTATTATCAGTTTGAAAAAATGATGCCCGAACTCGCCAGATCAATTGGTCGTTTGGACACTCGAATTACCACCTTAGCTGTGACAGGTATCAGTTTTGGTCCGGAGCTGGACGAAGCCTTTAAAAAGGTGGCCGAAGCAAAATTATTCGGACAATTATTACTGGAAAACCCCAGACTAAAATTAATTAAATGTGACGAATGTAATCAAATCAGAAGCGAAGTTAAAAACGGAATATTAACCATTAGTAAAGGGTTAGCTGATCAGGAAGAACGAAAAAACCTGGCAAATAAACTTGGTGTCCAAGGTTTCATGACAACCATGATCACTGTGGAAGAGAGGCAATTAACCATTGTTATTAACGTTCACGACTCCCTGGAAGGACGCGTCATCTTATCAGATGTTATTGCTGGAGTTCCGGTTGCCAAAACCAAATACTTTCATCTTTATATCGGTCAGTTAACCGTACCGGTAACTGTCGTTAGTGAAAGCGGTAGCTCTAAATCCGTTGATCAAACGGCGATCATCGCTGGTATCGAACAAACAATACGGTTTTCAGAATCCTGGATGGTTGGCGCAAACCTGGCTCTATTTTATGATAATAATTCAAAATTAGGTGAAAGTGGCACCGACTATGTACCATTTACAGCAGGGTTAGTTTTTGATGGGACGATCGGTTGGGAAGCCTTTTCCATGATGAATAATAGTACTTCATTGATTATCCAGGCAGGGCTCGGTGAATTTATTTCTGCTCAGTTTAATTTTTCAATTTATTATAAATTTGGTGCAAAAATGACAATGGGTTCAGAAAATAAATTAACCTTTAACATGGGATTATTAAGCTTTAACGAATCTAATTTGGAAAAACCAAACTCTACTACTGGCAAAGCTAGCTCTTTAAAAGGCTCTGCGACATATATCACTTTCGGATATCAATTTTAAAACCTTGATAATCATAGATATAATCATGAAAAATCGAACGATCAACAGCATCTACTTTCTTCTCCTAATCATATTATTCGCTATCGGGTGTTCGACCAACCAGGCTGAAGATGGAAACATGGATTTGGGTAAATTTGAAAAAATTGCTTCCCATCTTGAAAACACCGGGCAGGGTGATATTGTAACCAACGTTTATATCCAAAAAATGAATGGTGTTACCATCGTCCGGATCGAAACCATTAAAGATGGAAACAAAAAAACCAGGCAACAGGTTTTTGATACCGATAATTTCGTCATTCGAGAACAGATCGGTGCCCATATCGTGGCTCAGACACCAGCAGAAATAACTGAATCCGGTGGTGGTACTGATGTGATGGTTTTTTCCCAAAAATTGGAAAAAGCCAGGGATGCAATGCTGAAAAATGATTATGTATCAGCACTTGAAGCCTTAAATTCTGCCTTGCAAATTGATAGTTTTAATCCACAAGCACATATGATGAAGGGGTCTATATTTTATTCAATGGGAAAATACGACTTGGCCAAGAAAGAATTTGATTTTGTATTAAAAGTGGATCCAGGAAATGTAGAAGTAAAAAGATTTAAAGAGTTTATGGAATCTGAATCCTCAAATGAAACAGGCAAACTTAAAATTAGCGGAACAGAATAACGATGAAAAATAGATCCGGTAAATATTTAATTCAATTAATAGTCATATTCAGTCTGATATGGATGCCGATAATGGTATTTGGTCAGGAAAACCCAGCTAATGTTGAAAATCTGGGTTTTAAAATCATGCAAAAACAGGCTGCGGAATATGAACAGTCGCTAACAGATCTGCTAACCGGAAGTATTGCTAAATATATCCCGGATGACCGCTTCCACCTGACCGTTAGAATCTATTGGAATCCGGATAAAGTTCGAAAACTACAATCCAAAAATAGTGAACTAAAACAACAATCCGGCAAGTTACCTGGATTTCCAATATTTGTTAGAGCGGAAGAGCAGAGTATTGATTATTATCTTGGGGCTGGTTCTGTGATGAAACTAAAGATTGAAGTTCTGATCGACGAAAAATTACCACCTGGTTACACTGATTTTATATACCAACTCGTACCAATTCAAGCTAGATTTGTATCAGAGAGAGGCGATGCCGTGCAGATAACACCCATTCCATTTCCAAAAACAACATCTAAACCAAAAGATCTGACAAAAGCAGATGTGCCCTTCGCTGATGATGCTTCAATGGCATTGTTAAATTCCATCTCAAAAAGCCAGAAACAGTTGGATGACATCAAACCGGTGATTCTGCATCCTGTTTTACAGAGATATGTATCAGAGTATGAAGAGTATATTGAAGAAAAGTTGGGGCTACTTATTTCAGAATATGTCACTAAAGAAAATTTCCTGCTTAGCTTGAAATTTTACTGGAATCCTGACGAAATTAATAACTTAAAAAGACTGGTCGTTCAATCAGACGCTGAAGGTAAAATTAAGTTACCAGGTTTTAATGTTTACGTTGAAGAAAGAGACTCTCTCTATAAGACTATCGCTAATTCAACAACATTGATGCGGATGGAAATCACTTTAATGCTGAATGAATCTGTTTCTCCTGATGTTGAGCCATTTTTGCATCGTTTGATACCTATGGCAGTTAAATTTAAACCGGAGCGTGGTGATAAACTGACAATATATAGGGGGCACTTCCCGCGGCTTGGTGCTAAATTAAAAGAAATTGTCGCAAAAAGCGGCGATCAAAAACTTAAAACCGATGCGGATTTACAAGCCGAAATAGATGAATCATTTGAAACTGGAGAATATCGTAGAAGTATTGTATTAATTGATTTACTATTAGCCAAGACCACAAATTCTCACATGAGACTACCCCTGTTAAAGAAAAAAGGTACCTTGCATTTATTATTACAGGAAAAAGAATTAGCACTATCCGCCTGGAATCAGGTTAAGGAAATTACACCGGATGATGAGGAAATAAAAAGATTACTGGAGTATATTCAATGAAAAAATCACTATTTCTGATTGCCCTGAATATGTTTATGAGCATGATGATCAGTTTTTCAGGTTTAACATTCGCAATTAGCCTAAAACCAAGTAAAGCGGAAACAGAGCAGGAAGAATATACGCTGAAACGAAGTCTCAGACCCGTTTTAATAGATGTTTTAAAAAATAAATATGTCACTCTATCCGTTAATGTTTTATATATTTTACAACGGGACCCTATTTTAACTAAAAAATCTGAAATCGAACAATTCAATCTACCAGGTTTTGGAAACAGGGCCACGCTGGCAAATAAACCGGGTCAAATCACCGGTTTTATTGAAAGACATGTTAGATATCGCTTTATCATTCTATTGGTGGCAACACCGCTAAGCCCATCGGTGGAACAGAGTCTGACGCACCTGCTCCAGGAAAAAATGGGATTAGAACTGGAGGCCAGGGATACCTTCAACATTGAAGTTATTGCTCCCATCCAGGATATCAAAAATCGAGATAACCTTCTAGCTCATAAAACGAATGAGGGAGAAGATCCCTTTGATAACGAGACAGCTGAAGAAAAAAAAGAAAAAGAAATTGATGATCTCATCGATGAACTGGACAAGGATAAGATCCAAAAGCAAAAGCGAATGGAAAGACTGTTCCCAGGAATTGACCAAAAACCTGAAGAAATTGATCCACGAAAAGAAGCAGAGAGTTCTAAACATTTGATTCTGTCCAGACAAGCTTTTTTTAAAAATGACTTGAATGCAGCTTTAAATGAAGTTATTACAGCTATTAATATTAACCCGTTTTCATCCAAAAGCTATGAAATGTTGGGGTCAATTTATTACCGTTTGAAATGGAAAAATCTGGCTTTGAATAACTGGACCAAAGCATTGGCTTTAGATCCGGATAATAGAAAATTAAATATGTTTATTGATAAAGTTAAAAACGAACTATGAAAAAACATATCACCTTACTAATGATCCTGTTTAGCCTAATCCCTTTAACGATACGGGCTCAGGACAAAATTTATTCGCTGGCTGTTAAGGAACACGATATCGAGATGGCCGTTCATAGTGCACTCAAGCCTTATCTGAATAAAGGCGATTATATCGTCAAAGTCAGGATTAAGGGATCACGCGCGACCGAACGCATCAGAAAACAATCGGCCACTCCGGTCACCAGTACCGGAAATGAGCTCCCGGGATTTGAAGCGGAAGAGGCAACCAGACAGACAGATATAACAGATATTATTGGTGATACCTACTGGAAAATTGATAAAATCCAGGTCGATATGATCATGCATAAAACAATTTCCTCATCTGTTAACACTTATATCCGTAAAACTATTCCTGTAATAGCAGAACTGGATCCCAATCGGGGTGATATTTTTAAATTTGATCCCATAACACCAAAAAGCCAGGAAGAAGATCCTGCTAATTTATCCAACGAAGAAAAAGCCAAGGTATTGGATGAAGGACCACTTTATTTTGGGCAAACTATTAAAGAATGGATATATCTGGGACTTTTTATATTCCTGTTACTATTTGTCTTCGTGATGATTTGGCGATTTTTCAAAATGAAAAGAAATCTTACTTCTTTAGTTGATGCCATAGAAGGGGACGATCAGGCTTATCCTAAAAATGAAACCCAGGAGTTATTATCGGAACTTCAGAAGGTCAAAGAAGACCGTATGAAAAAACAGGAAGAACAGCTTAGTGAAGAATTATTAAGAGATGAGAACGATAAAATCAGTCAGGACATTATTACCCAACTTGTCGGCAGAAGCGATTTTGCAGAGCAAATCGTTGATGAATATGGCGGTTCCAAAGATGGTATCGATAAAATCACTAAACTGATTGCAATCCTGGGACCGAATATTTCGAGAAAGATTTTTGCTGATGCTTTCGGAAAAGAACAGTATCTCAAACTGGAAGAAATCTCTTTGGATTTATATGTTAAACCAAATGAGGAAAAAGCGTTACTCAGGGAAATTCAAAAAGTTCTTTTTACCAAACAGTTACTTAAACCAGAGAACAAAACCCAAGACCCGTTTAAGTTTTTATATGAACTATCTACGGATCAAATCACTTTACTGGTCAAACCTGAACCGACTAAAATAAAAGCGATTATATTGAGCCGCTTAAATAGTGCCGTCGCCTCTGATATCATTGCCCGACTTCCTCAGGAAGAACGGGGTCAGGTAGTGGTTTTACTGGGTAAAATGCAGGAATTACAAGGGGAAGTCCTGGAAAAAGTTGCTTATGATCTGGCAGCCAAGTCACAACGTGTTCCGGATAGTGACGCTGCTAGTTTTGACGGCGTTAATATGGTCGTTGATGTCATGGGTGATGCGGGACCTGAAATTAGAAATGATATTATCAATAGTCTTAGAGTATCGGATCGGAAATTGAGCACCAGGGTTGAAAATAAATTCTTCCTGTTTGATTCAATACCGGTTGTTCCCCAGGATATACTGTCTGCGGTAGTCAGAAAACTTCCCACAGAAGAAGTGATTAAAGCCATAACGGGTACTTCTAAACAACTACAGGAAAAAGTCATTTTATGTTTTCCAATAAAGATCAGAAGAACATTGGTTGCTTCCCTAAAATCTCAAACTCCTGAGCCGGAAGCTATCCGTAAAGCTAAAAAGTTGATCATTAGAGAAATGCAGTTAATGGGTGAAGCCAAACGCGTTGATTTAAGAAAAATTCTTAGTGATTGGGAAAAAATCAGTTCCAGCAAATCTTCCGCTTAACCAGAGTAATTCCTTATTATGGAAACTCTGGTTTACCCCGCCTATAATATCTGATCACCAGCTATAATAATATCCATCCGAGAAGTTTCAATTCGACAAAATCAATTCTTTCTATTATTTAGACAGATAAGCTAAAAAATTAAAAAAAACAGATTCAAAAATTAAATATCGAGTTTAATGAAAGATCGACTCATTATTGGCATCACTGGTGCGTCCGGAGTAATTTACGGTATTCGTCTACTGGAAGTCCTTAAAACGATTCCAGATATTGAAACCAGTCTTATTCTATCTAGCAGTGCTAAAAAAAATATAAATATTGAAACAGACTTTTCTGTTGAACAAGTTCAAGAGATGGCAGATGTTGTTTATGATGAGAATAATCAGGCGGCAGCGGTTGCCAGCGGATCTTATATTACAAAAGGAATGATCATCATACCCTGTACAATGAAAACGCTATCCGCAATTGCCAATAGTTTTAATCACAATCTATTGGTGCGTGCCGCGGATGTCACACTTAAAGAAAGTAGAAAATTAGTGGTAGTACCCAGAGAAACACCACTCCATAAAGGTCATTTAAAATTATTACTACAATTAGCCGACATCGGAGGAATCGTTATACCACCAATTCCTGCCTTTTATCACCAACCGGAAAGCATTGCCGATATTATCGATCAAAGTATCGGTAAAATCTTAGATCAATTCAGCATCCAACATGATCTTTTTAAAAGATGGTCAAACACCAGCGAACCCTGACCTGAACCTGCAAAATTAACTGGAAGTACTCCTTTATCACAAGATCTTGTCGCCATTAAGTTTAACATCTGTATTTATATCAAAAAAATGCCAGCAATTACACAAATGGAAAAAGCAGTAGAACAAAGACGTACATTTGCTATTATCAGCCATCCTGATGCTGGTAAAACAACAATCACCGAAAAAGTTCTGCTTTTTGGTGGCGCCATCCAAATGGCTGGAACCGTTAAATCTAGGAAATCAAAAAAATATGCAACCTCAGATTGGATGGAAATTGAAAAACAACGGGGAATCAGTGTTACCTCTTCTGTCATGAAGTTTTCATATGAAGGTTTTGAAATAAATCTTTTAGATACACCTGGTCACCAGGACTTTTCAGAAGATACCTACCGGGTATTAACAGCTGTTGACAGCGCTTTGATGCTGATTGATGGAGCCAAAGGTGTGGAAGCCCAGACTAAAAAACTTTTAGAAGTCTGTCGGATGAGAAAAACACCGGTGATGACCTTTATGAATAAATTTGATCGAAATTGTTTAAACCCTTTTGAACTGCTGGATGATGTCGAAAAAGAACTAAAAATCCAGTGTAGCCCCCTAACCTGGCCGATCGGAATGGGTAAGGAATTCAAAGGCGTTTATGATATGACCACCCAGAATATCAAAATTTTCAAACCTGGCGAATCAGTCAGAGACTTTGAAACGGTACATATCGATGGTCTGGATGATACTAAATTAGACGAGATTGTAGGGGGCTCCTTTGCTAATCAACTCAGGGAAGACATGGAACTTTTGGAAGGTGCCGGCAACCCTTTTAGTGTCGAAGATTACATCGAAGGAAAAATTACACCGGTATTTTTCGGATCGGCCATGAATAATTTTGGTGTTCGTGAGTTTCTACATTCATTTCTGGAACATGCTCCTAAACCACAATCAAGGCACTCCATTGAAAGAGTCGTAGAACCAGATGAGACAAATCTGACTGGATTTATTTTTAAAATTCAAGCCAATATGGATGCCTCACATCGGGATAGAATAGCTTTTATGCGGATATGCTCCGGAAAATTTATCCGGGGGATGAAAGTTCATCATAGTCGTTTAAAGCGAACCATAAAATTAAACAATACGGTCACTTTTATGGCTAAAGATCGTGAAACAATGGAAGAAGGATATGCCGGTGATATAGTGGGGATATATGATCCGGGAATTTTCCAAATCGGTGATAGCCTAACCATGGGAGAAACCTTGTCTTTCACCGGAATTCCGCACTTTTCCCCTGAGCATTTTATGAAAGTACTACTGGCAAATCCATTAAAAGCCAAGCAACTTGAAAAAGGGTTAACGCAATTAACTGAAGAGGGAGCCACTCAGGTTTTTAAAACAACAGCCACCAATAATTTAATTTTAGGTGTCGTTGGGGTTTTGCAGTTTGAAGTGATTAAATTCCGTTTGCAGAATGAGTACAATGTAGAAGGTGTTTTTGAAGGGGTACCTTATACTTGTGCCAGATGGTACCACAACGAAAGCACCAAAGAATTAAAACTCTTTGAACAGCGATATCTGACACAAATTGCGCTCGATGTGGATGAGAAAAAAATATTCCTCTGTAATTCTACCTGGGATTTAGATTATGCCCGGAAAAAATTTGAAGGTATTCAGTTTTTCCAAAACTCAGATCATATTCCTGTCTAATAAAAGCTTTAAAATTTAGCGGTGAAAAAGCGACTGCTTTCAACTAATTTGAGAAACCAGGCAAAAAGAAAGAATCATGTGCAGTTCCTGTGCTGGTGCATGATTCTTAAAACATAAATTCCAGATTTTATCCCCTTTTAAAAAAAGGGAAAAAAAACAGGACCTTTTACAACTATGGAGTTTGATTTGAGATACATATTTAATATCGCTGAATTCAAATCTTGGATACCAGGTTCTCATACTGACGATTTCATTAATTATTTTCATATCTAAACTCCTGAAACATCTGATGAGATAGTTTTGTCGATCATTGATATGACGACCATAACACAATCAACTGACTTTTGCCAAGTCTCAGCGAATAATTGTTTTACCCCCTGTCTTGGTCTCAATGTAATGGTATGGCAGAAATACTGTTCTTGGGCGATCCATCAATTAACTTGTCACTATAAGACAGGTAAATTAACACATTACGTTTAGCATCAAAAAACCGGACGACCTGAATTTTTTTAAATAAAATCGAGGTGCTTTTCTTAAAAACCTGTTTTCCATCCGCTTTTCCAGAAGTAATAAAATCTGATAAATGAATGGGCCCTGTCTGGCGACAAGCAATAGATGCATCGGAAGGATCTTCTGCCAATCCCAATGATCCTGTGATTCCACCTTTTTTTGCCCGGCTGAGATAACAGGTCGCCCCCTTTATTTCAGGATCATCAAAAGCTTCAATCACAATTTTATGATTGGCACCAAGCAGTTTGAACGTAGTGTCAACACTACCAATTTCTTCTGCTATCAAAACAGCACCAAACAATATTAGTATTATCAAACTAATGAACCATTTCATATCTACTCCTCTGTATATATGTTTTATTATTTTACCCAGTCCTTTAAGGCTACCTTTACCGAACGCCGCATCTCCTCTGAAAAATCAGCATCGGTTTTTCTTAAGTAATGATGTTGGGCAAAGTTTTTAGCATTCTCTAAAAACCGGTTATTTGAGTCCCGTTCCAGGTGATCAAACATCTCCCTGAATCCTTCTGGAGAAATTCTCTGGTATTGATCTTTAAAATGGATAAACTTTTGATCGAACCGAGGTCGGGGAGTTTGCGCCGGATAGCTCTCCTTGAAATAACCAAAACACAACATCGTTACCGGAAATACATGATTTGGCAGGTTAAACATTTTTCGATGGGTTTCAATATTCTCCATAATATCACCGATATAGCAGGAACCTATACCAATAGATTCTGCAACCACAACAGCCTGTTGTGCCGCGATTAAGGCATCACAACAAGCCAACATTAAATCGGATTCCTGGGGCTTCGCATATGTTTTTCCATTGGCTTCACAAAACTCAGGCACCTTTGAAACTTTGTAATAATCTTCCCACCGCTGCATATCAGCCAAAAAAATCAGCACTAAGGGCGCTTTTCCGATGAAAGGCTGATCGTCGCAGGTTTCTATCAGACGATCTTTATCTTCCTGTCGACTAACTTCTAAAATGGTGTACAACATCATATTTCCAGCCGTCGGCGCCCGCATGGCTCCCTGAATAATAGTGTCGATATTTTCCCGGGTAACCGGTTGGTCCGAATAAACTCTTAATGATTTTCGATTGTTTAATAATTTAATAGTTTCATTCATAACATTGTCGTATCTGTTCAATACATTTAAAATTTTCTAATTTCATCCTGATATTTTTTATTGTGTTTGAATGAATTCAGTATAACACAGGTTTTAAACGAAAATTTTACCCTCTATAGACACCTATATGTCAATTTCACCTATCGGTATTGGAGTGGGGATGTTGTGAGGTATTAGTATATATTAGCCTCTCATAATCCATCCAATTACCTCTAATAAGCATGAAACGGGAAACCAGCTAAAGATCACTTTTTTTTTACTGAATCGTTACACATATTGATACAATAGATTAAATTATATTTATTTAAAAGCAAAATTAAGTTTAGGTAATTTTGGTAACAGTCTCTCCCACAAACCCTTTCTATCATTGGAAAGTCATCACCTTCACTATTTTACCCCTAATAATTACTATATCACCTGCAGCAATCGCGTTATCTCGTTAAAATCATAGCTAATTAGTTGTTATGTAAAATTTTCTTGTAAATTCCTAAATTAATTTACTGGCGTTTCCTTTGGGGTACTTATAAAAAGGGCTAAATAGGTCTAGGATTCGGACTGAATATTTTCAATTGGTGGGAATAGAATTTTGCCGATATTTGGTTCAAATGTAGGTGTTAGTATACTCTCTTAACTCCGTGTCTGTTTTTACTAAACCACTTCAAAGTGATAGGATAGGTGGTTTTGGTCGACTTGTTTTTGTTCAATTTTTTGGGTAAGTTGCGATTACAGGCTTTGAAGAAACTATATCTCCTGATTTGAAATCTTATGCAGATAAGGTCTTATGGTTAGAAGTTTATTGGGATGATTTTAAAAAATAAACCATACAAAACTTTGCCGTTCTAAAAATGTTGTTGAAGCAATGTTTTCATTCTGTTTTCTTCCTTTCGATTAATTCATTTTCCAGTTGAACCTATATCAAAATCAGGTTATGAATGAGCTATTATTTGGGGAAGAATACTCTTAGATCGATTGTTCCCAATCTCTGAAAAATGATTCACTATCATTCCCTGAGGTGAAGTCAAACCAAGTAAAAGCCAATAATGAACTCAAAAAATAGCAAAAAAGAAAAAAAGGAGAATTGTTACAAAGCTATTAAGGCTGATATAGTTACAGGGCTCTTAAAGCCTGGCACTGCATTGACAGAACCAGTGTTTATGGATGCGTACGAGATCGGTCGCACTCCTTTACGTGAGGTTTTTCTAAGAATCCAGCAAGACGGACTCATCATCAGAGTACCGCGGGGAGGTACCGTAGTCGCCCCTCTTGATATAAACAGCTTCATGTTTCTTATGGAAACCAGAATGCCTCTGGAACTATTTGCCGGTGAATTGGCTTGTAAGAGAATCCAAATAAATCAATTGGATGACTTGAAGAAACAATTGTGTATGTTAGAAAAATTAGCCTATAAAACCGACATGGGGAATAAGTTTGCTAGACTGGAAATCGATTTTCATACAGCCATCTACCGAACCACGCAAAATCCAGAATTAGCAAAATTACTCGGGCAGCTTCATGACAAATGCGCAAGGGTCTGGTATTGCCTAACCAGTGGAAGCGATGATGTCTTTTTTGGGCTGAACGACTTGAGTACACTACTTGATGCCCTTATTAAAAGAGACATTTCGCTTTTTAAAAAAATCATCAAAAGACATTTGAGTGGGTTTATCGCAGAAGTGGAAAAAAGGATCAACACCTGATCCAACAGATCCATAGTCATTACTAAAGACACACTCCTCTTACACCAGTAATTCTCAATATCTCTTTTGCAAAATCAAGGTGTTAAACCTTTACATTTTACATATTGTTGTTTTCATCTATCTGATTATAATTCAGCATTTTAGCCTACAGATATTCTTCCTATTTTAATTTATCCAGCTCACAAATTACTCTTCTCAGTTTTGATCCCACATCGTCTGGCAATAGGGGATAAAACAGAAACTATTCACACCTCGTCGCTAAAAATACTTGAAACAATGGGGGTGCGTCTACATCATCCACGCGCAATTAATTATGTAAGGATCATGGCTTTAAAACAGATGGAAATTTAGTTTTATTTGAGTCTGAAAAGCTTATGGCGCTTATCGCTCAGTGTCCCTCTTCATTTACTCTCTATGCCCGTAATCCAAAATATGACATGCAATTTGGTGCAGGAAAGGTCAATTTTGCGCCAGGATATGGCGCACCAGCAATTGTGGATAATTCTGGAAAGGTCAGAAACGCCTTATTCGAAGATTACAAATGCTTTTTGAAGATGATTCAGTCCAGTGGCTATTTCGATATAAATGGAGGTATTCTAGTACAGCCATCGGATTTACCCGCTGAAAAAGCCATGCCTATGATGGTATGCACCGCGTTATCTGCCAGCGATAAAGCTATTCTGGTTCCCAATGGAGATAAACTGGGAACTGATATCATGTTTGGTTTACTTAACGCACTTTTTGGCAGAGAAGATCTACTTCATAAGCCCAGAGTAATTACTCTGGTAAGCACCCTGACACCTCTTCAAATTGATGAAGCTGCACTAAACACTTTGCTGACTTATGCTGAGTACAATCAGCCTGTCATGGTCACCCCTACTGTGATGGCGGGTTCAACGGGTCCCATTACTCTTTCAGGTACGATGGCTCTAGCCAATGCTGAAGCCTTGGCCGGAATCGCACTGGTACAGATGGTAAAATCCGGATGCTCTGTGATGTATGGTTGCCAAAGTACGTGTGCAGATATGAAAGCCGGTGGCATTAGCATCGGCAGTCCGGAAAGAGTTCTTTGCGTTGCCATGGGTGCTCAGATGGCACGCATGTATGACCTGCCATATAGAGGTGGTGGTAGCGACACTGATGCTCATGGGTTCAATGCTCAAGCCGGCATGGAAGGCATGATGACACTGATGAATTCCTGGCAAAGTGGCACAGACTTAATCGTCCATTCTACCGGTATTTTGTCAGGTTATGCGGCAATGAGTTATGAAAAGTTCATCATGGATCTGGAAATGATCGGTATGCTACGCAGAATTGAAAGAGGTATCGGGGTATCTGAAGAGGAATTAGCTTTGGATGTGATTCAGTCGGCAGGGATAGGTGGTCAATTTCTTACCCAGAAACATACTTTTCAGAAATGCAGGCAAGAACTACATACTACCAAAATATGCAAGCGCGGACAACTTGTCAGCAGTGATCATCAAGCTGAGTTAATTGTGGCAACGGAGGCTGAAAAAAATAGATTACTGTCTGCGTATAGCCAGCCCAAATTGCCGGATAATCTACAAAGAGCATTTCGCAAACTAATGGACAAATATGGATTCGATTTCGACACCTGTCTGATAAACTAAACGGATAGGTTATTTTATAGACAAAACCCAAAAAAGAAATTGAGTTTTTAGATACCGGCCAGAT
>Ga0233431_1002656_pt1 | contig 24169 bp, 17 predicted proteins | sample SI_118_April2016_FD_179867 | JGI IMG/M metagenome (GOLD analysis project Ga0233431, IMG submission 179867) | Seawater microbial communities from Saanich Inlet, British Columbia, Canada - SI_118_April2016_200_MG | ecosystem: Environmental > Aquatic > Marine > Inlet | place: Canada: British...
GAAATCTTGTTGGTGATCCATTGCGCCTCGGTCAGGTCCTTCTCAATCTTGCAGGAAACTCCATCAAGTTCACCGAAGGTGGTGAAATCGTGATTTCCGTGCGACCGATGACCCAAACGGGTGCGTCGAGCGTACTGGAATTCTCCATACGCGATACGGGCATCGGCATGAGCGAAGACGAGATGGGAAAACTGTTCCAGTCGTTCTCGCAGGCCGATACCTCAATGACCCGAAAATACGGAGGTACGGGTCTGGGCCTGACAATTTCGAAACAACTGGTTTCGATGATGGGCGGCGAAATCTGGGCTGAAAGTGAGCCGGGTATCGGCAGCACTTTTTACTTTACGGCTCAATTCGGTCTCGATCATGAACGCAGTGGCCTGCTGCAGCCAACCGCCGATCACCTTCGCGGTAAGCGCATTCTGATCGTTGACGACAACCCGACGGCGCGGCAAATCCTGGTCGAAATGACGGAATCTTTTGGTTATTTCGCGTTTTCCGTTCCATCCGGAGACGCCGCCCTTGAGGAATTGCTGAGGGTTGCCGACGATCCTGATTGCGCGCCCTACGACATAATCTTGATGGATTGGAAGATGCCGGGGCTCGACGGCATCGAGACCTCGCGCCGGATCAAGGACCAATATCCGCGGGGTGAAGCGCCCGTTATCATAATGCTCACGGGTTTTGACGGCTCCGAGGCAAGAAAAGAGGCCGAGGATGGCTTGCTTGATGGCTTGCTGCACAAACCGGTGACGTTGTCCGATTTGTTTAACGCCATAGCAGATGTCATCGGCGGCAAGGCCCGCATCGAGGCGCCGGTGCCCGTGCGAATTGAGCCGGCGCCAATAGATGTGAACTGGCGTGGTGCAAAAGTCCTTCTGGTCGAGGACAACGAAATCAATCAGCAGGTTGCCCGCGAGTTGCTGGAAAACCGGGGTATCACCGTTACCATTGCCGACAACGGCCAAAATGCGGTTCAGGCGGTGAAGGAAAACGCGGGCGCTTTCGATTTGGTGCTGATGGATATTCAAATGCCGATTATGGACGGCTATCAGGCGACGGCTGAAATCCGCAAGGACTATGACAGCGATTCGCTGCCCATTCTGGCGCTGACCGCACACGCCCTGACCGGCGAGAGAGAGAAATCCCTGGCCGCCGGTCTGAACGACCATGTCACCAAACCCATCAATCCCAGTGCCCTATATTCGACGATGGTCAGATGGATCGGAGCAGAGAAAATCGACGCCATCACAAAGCAAATGCCGTTACCGCTGCAACAAAGCGTGCCGGCGTTCGATGTGCTGCCCGAAAGCTTGCCGTCCTTTGATTTGGCCATCGCCGAGGTTCGCGTCGGCGGGAACAGGGAATTGCTTCAAAAATTGATCGTCAAGTTCCACGAACAATACGGCGGCTTTGCCTCGACGCTCAAAAAGCTGATCGCGACCAAACGGTTTGACGATGCCCGCATTCAGGTCCACACGCTCAAGGGCGCGGCGGGCAATCTGGCGGCGCAAACCGTGTATGAAGAAGCGCTACGGCTGGAAGGCGCTTTCGGCGCAGGCCAACTGGCTGAAATCAAGAAGTGCATACCGACTTTCACGACGGCGCTGTCAGCCGCATTAACGGACGCCAAAACGATATGTGACGCCAAGCCCCACGCCCCACCCAGCGTTGCCACGGCGCAAGACCCATTGGATAAGATCGCCGTCACCGGGTTGATCGACGAACTGGCCCAATTGTTCGCCAAGAACAGTATGAAGGCGAAACGGAAATATCCGAAACTTCACACTATGCTGAGCGGACACGGACTGGATGCCGACCTCGCACCCATAAAGGCCGCTGTCGCGGAGCTTGATTTCAAAGCCGCCAACGGGGCGCTCAAATTGCTTGCTGGAAAACTTGAAAAGATGAATTGATCCCGGCAAAAAAAGGCGGGTATCAATGGGCCGATGTTAGTGAGGGACTTCAAGAAGGGAAAACCAAGAAAATGGACTGCGCCGAGAGTTTGTTTCGTACCGCCCTTGCGGCGGGCGTCGATGTTTGTTTTGCCAATGCCGGAACGAGCGAAATGCCCATGGTTGCCGCTCTGGACGCGGTGCCGGAAATGCGAGGAATACTGTGCCTGTTTGAAGGCGGATGCACCGGGGCGGCGGACGGCTACGCGCGCATGACCGGGAAACCGGCATTGACCCTTCTACATGCCGGGGCCGGCGTGGCCAACGCCAGCGCCAACCTGCACAATGCCCGCCGCGCCGCATCGCCCATTGTCAATCTGATTGGTGATCAGCCATCCTGGCACGGCCCCTTCGACCCGTTATTGACTTCCGACCTTGAGGCCATCGTCGGCTGGTCCGCCGCCTGGAGCCGCCGTGCAGGCGCACCGGAGCGCGTCGCCAGCGATCTGGCCGCGACGGTCGAGGCGGCGCAACAGGCGCCCGGAAAAATCGCCAGCCTTATTTTGCCGCTGGACGCGTTCTGGGAGGACGTCGCGGGTCCGGCCAATGCGTTCCCGACACCGGTTGCCGATGCGGTTCCCGCCGACACCATTGAAGCAATTGCCGAAGCCCTTCGCAAATCCAAGTCAGCGGCGCTTCTGCTCAAGGGCGCGGTTCTTCATGGACGCGGCTTGCGGGCCGCAGGGCGAATCAAGGCTATGAGCGGATGCAGGCTGTATTGTGACACCTTCGTCGCCCGCGTTGATCGCGGCCCCGGTCTGCCGTTTGTCGAACGTGTCCCCTATTTCCCCGAAGACGGGGTCGCGGCGCTGGCCGATCTGACCGATCTGGTCCTGGTGGGCGGCAAGGAACCGGTCGCTTTCTTCGGATATCCGGGCCAGCCCAGCCAGTTCACACCGCCCGATTGCATCCGCCATATCCTGGCCCGGCCCGAAGATGACGGTGTGACCGCACTGGAAGCCCTGGCCGATGCGCTGGGCGCGCCGGCCGATCACGCCGCCGACATTTTGCCGCCCGTCCCGTCTGCGCCGAGCGGGGCTCTCACCGCCGAAAGCATCGGCGCGGCGGTGGCCAACGTGATGCCCGAAAACGCCATTATCATTGACGAGGGGATCACCTGCAGCGGGCCACTTTATGCCGCGACCGCCGGTGCGCCGCACCATTCGCATCTGATCGTTTCGGGCGGGGCCATCGGTTGGGGGTTCCCCGGTGCCACGGGTGCCGCCGTGGCGTGCCCGGATCGTCCGGTGATTGCCATGCAGGCCGATGGCAGTGGCATGTACACCTTGCAGGCATTATGGACGCAGGCCCGCGAGGACTTGAACGTCACCACCGTCGTCTACGCCAACAACACTTACGAGATCATCAAGGTCGAGCTTGACCGGGCGGGCATCACCAACCCCGGACCGAAGGCAACGGAGCTGGCCGATTTCCATGACCAACCGCTGGACTGGGTAAGTCTAGCGCACGGACACGGCGTTCCCGGTGTTCGTGTGGAATGCGCCGAAGACCTGATGGTCGAAATCAAAAAGGCGCTGGCCGATCCCGGCCCGCACCTGATCGAAGCGTTGATGTGAACTCAGGGGACAAGAAAATGAGCCGTCCGCCCGCCAAAGTTGGAGACCCGGTTTCCGCCATCGACACGCCGGCCCTTGTCATCGATCTTCCAGCGTTCGAACGAAACCTTGAGAAAATGGCGTCGTTCGCGAAAGGTGCGAATGTGCGGTTGCGGCCTCACGCCAAGACCCATAAATGCGCCATGATTGCGCGGCGGCAACTGGCGTTGGGCGCGGTCGGCGTTTGCTGTCAGAAGGTGTCGGAAGCCGAAGACATGGTCGCCGCAGGCGTATCGGACGTGTTGGTGACCAACGAGATTGTCGGCGAAACCAAAGTTTCCCGGCTAGCCGCACTTGCAAGGGAAGCGAACATTTCTGTTCTCGCCGATCACCCAGACATGGTTTCGGCCTACAGCACCGCTGCCGAACGATTTGGGACGACGCTGGGCGTTCTGGTTGAACTATATTCGGGCAGCATCCGGGCCGGGGTGCATTCGGCTGAAGCGGCGCTTGAATTGGCGCGCCAGATCGATCAGGCGCCGGGGCTTCGCTTCGCGGGTCTCCAAGCCTATCGTGGCCCCGCCCAGCACATTCGGTCGTTCGACGAACGCCTCCGGGCCTCTCAAGAATGGTGCGAGAGCGTGCGTGCGGCCCGCGATCTTTTGCAACAAAACGGCCTGCTTTGCGAAAGCGTCACCGGTGCGGGCACCGGCACCTATGCCTTTGAGGTTCAAGGCGGCGTATTTACCGAAATACAGGTCGGTTCATACGCCTTCATGGATGCCGACTACGGCCTGAATCTGGACGAAGAAGAGCGTTACGTCTCCGATTTTGAAAACAGCCTGTTCATTCTGTCGACGGTCATGAGCAGCAATACGCCCGAATTCGCCGTTGTCGATGCCGGAGCCAAGGCCGGAAATGTCGATCAGGCGATGCCAAGCGTATGGGAACGACCGGGCCTGACTTATGTGGGGGCCGCCGACGAACACGGCGCGATCGAAATTTCACCGTCCGCCGACCCGGTGGCGCTGGGTGAGCGATTGTGGCTGGTGCCAGGCCATTGCGACCCGACGATCAATCTTTATGACTGGATCGTCGGCGTTCGCGAAGGCCGGGTTGAAACGGTGTGGTCGGTGAGCGCGCGCGGAGCCCTGTTATGAGGAATTGGCTTCGGACGTAGCAAACTCACCGATGGCGCCGATCAGTTTGGTAAGATTGGCGCGCAGGGTTTCAAATTCCGCGACCTTTTCCTTGGACCTGTCGTTCAAGATCAGGTTGCGGTTAATCTCGATCTGAAGGCTGTGCCTGCCTTGGTCGGGCGCGCCAACCATGCGCACCAGTTCAACCCCTTTGAATGGATCGTTGAGCGCCACACCGTAGCCCATGCCGCGAAGCTGTTCGGCGACGAAGTTCGTGAATTCGAACGAACAGGTCGTGCCATCGCGATCCCCAAGGCAGAACTGGGCGCGCTCGATACCTGGTCCTTCCGGCGAGCGTTCGTCGCTGACGCCGGGCATTGAATGGCAATTGATGTGCCACACCGCGCCGAATTTTTCCTTGGTTTCAGCGACCGCGGTCATCAACGCATCCTGATAGGGCTGATGATAGGTGTCGATGCGGGCCTGAACCTCGGCAACGGAAAGGCTGCGTTTATAGATCGGGTAACCGGGCCGCGCGACGCGCCAGATCAGGCCGATACCCGATTCCGTCTTGATGCTGGGCGTGACTTCGCCGGGCCACGGCTCCGACAGAAGTTCCTGATCGATATCGAGGATGGTGCGGTTGGGGTCGACATAGGACCTTGGGAAGTGGGCTTGAAGGAACCCGGCCCCCAGGTCCGGCGCCGCCCCGTAAAGTTCCTCGATGTACGTATCCTCGCCCATGCGAAGGATATCCTCCGCGACCGAGTAGTCAAAGTCATCGGGGTATTCGATACCGCTGTGCGGCGAGTCGAAAATTACGGGAACCGTGCCATTGACCGGCCCGGAGTAGGTCAGCACACCGGGAATGGATTTATCGCTCATATTATCCGTCATTCAAATGGCAGGCCGATGTGCGGCCCGGCGCGATGTCGCGCAGTTTTGGGTTTTCCTGCTTGCACCGATCGGTCGCGTGCGGGCAGCGCGGATGGAAATAGCAGCCCGACGGCGGGTCGATGGGCGAGGGAATTTCGCCGTCCACCGGCTTGAACTGGTGATGCCGCGTCTCCAGACTTGGCACTTCGCGAAGCAGAACCTGTGTGTAGGGGTGGTTCGGACTGGCGAAAATCTCGTCGGTCGTGCCGGATTCAACCACCCGGCCCAGATACATGATGATGATGCGGTCCGAGATGTGTTCGACCACGCCGATGTCGTGGCTGATGAACAGGTAGGTCAAGTCCAGTTCCTCGCGCAGCTTCATGAACAGGTTCAGAATCTGCGCCTGAATGGAAACGTCCAAGGCGGCAACGGACTCGTCGCAAACGATGCATTCGGGGTTTACCGACAGCGCCCGCGCAATGCCGATACGCTGTCGCTGGCCGCCAGAGAACTGGTGCGGGTAGCGCCGTTTGAACTCGGGATCGAGGCCACAGCGGTCCAGCACCATATCAACGTGTTCGTCGAAGTTTTGCCGCGTGCAAATACCATGCACCACGGCGGCTTCACCGATGATGTCCTGCATGCGCATGCGTGGGTTCAGCGACGCGAACGGGTCCTGAAAGATCATCTGGGTTTTCAGCGCCGTATCGCGGGCCTCATTGCCTTCCAGCTTGTAGATATCCTTGCCGTCGTAGCGCACGATGCCTTCGGTCGGCTTCATGATGCCCGCGACCATTCGGCCCAGGGTGGATTTGCCACATCCGGACTCGCCAACCAGGCCGACGACCTCGCCCCGGTTGATATAGATGTTGGCGTCATCGACGGCGCGAACCACTTCCTCGCGGATGTTGGCGCCGAGTTTCTGGGCGATCTTTCCGGCAAAATCCAGCGATTTTACGAAGCGCTTGGAAACGCCTTCGATTTCGACCAGGCGGTTATTGTTGGTGTTCTCGTTCATGTCGTCTCACCCATGTGCGGGTAGTGGCAACGCACCACGCGGCCCTCCTTTGGCGTTGTGGTGGGCGGCGCTTCGGCGCATCCTTCCACGGCTTTTTCGCAACGGTCGCGGAACGCGCATCCCGGGGGAAGTTTGATCAGCGACGGCGTCATGCCCGGAATCTGATACAGCGGCTCGCCCCGTTTGTTATGGCTGGGGACGCTACCGATCAGGCCACGCGTGTAGGGATGCATGGGATCGTCGAGAACGTCGTCGATCAGCCCTTCCTCGACCAACTTGCCCGCGTACATGACGCAGATTTTGTCGGCCAGACCGGCAACCACGGTCAAATCGTGGGTGATCCAGATCAGTGAAGTGCCCGTGTCCTGAGCCAGTTTCTGGGCTTCGAACAGGATTTGTGCCTGGATCGTCACGTCCAGCGCGGTGGTCGGCTCGTCGGCGATGATCAGGTCGGGCTTGTTAAGAAGCGCAATGGCGATGGCCACACGCTGGCGCATGCCGCCCGAGAACTGATGCGGATAGGATTTCAACCGCTCGTCCGGCGACGGAATGCCGACCTGCCCAAGGGCATCGCGGCAGCGTTGGCGGACCGCCTCTTTGCCTATGGATTTGTCGTGCGCGGTGATCGCTTCCATCATCTGGGTGTCGATGCGCAGGACCGGATTCAACGTCATCATCGGGTCCTGGAAAATCATCGCAACCTTGTTGCCGCGCAAATCCCGCCATCCACCTTCCGGCATGGTGACAAGGTTCTGGCCGTTGAAGTTGATCTCGCCTTCGACCACGCGGCCCGGAGGATCAACCAGCCCCATGATGGAAAAACCGGTAACCGATTTTCCCGAACCGGACTCGCCGACCAGACCCAGAACTTCACCTTTACCCACGGTGAAACTGACGTCGTCGACGGCCCGGACCACGCCGGCCTTGGTGAAGAAGTAGGTCCTGAGGTTTTTGACCTCGAGGGTGGGGGTGCCTTGGTTCATATTTTTCGTTCCCCCTTATTTCTGCAGGCGAGGGTTAAGAATGTCGCGCAGGTGATCGCCAACCAGATTGATGCTGACGATAGTGACGAGAAGCGCGAGGCCGGGGAAGAAACTGATCCAGTACCTGCCGCTCAGCATATACTCGAAACCGTTGGAAATCAGTAGACCCAACGACGGTTCCGTCACCGGCAGACCCATGCCGAGGAACGAAAGGGTCGCTTCCAGGGCAATGGCGTAGGCCACGCGCATGGTCACGACGACGATCAGCGGCGGCAGGCAGTTGGGCAACAGATGGGTGAACATGACCCGGTTTCTGCTGAGCGCCAGACAGTGCGCCGCCTCGATATATTCCTTGCCCCGTTCTACCAGCGCCGAGGAGCGGATGGTGCGGGCGAAGTAGGCCCATTGGGTGACGACCAGTGCAATGATGATCTTATCCACGCCCTGCCCCAAAACGGCGAGCAACACCAGCGCGATCAAGATGGCCGGGAAGCTGAGCTGAAGATCAACCAGACGCATCAGGAAGGTGTCCCACTTGCCGCCCATGTAGGCTGCAAACAGGCCGACGCCACCGCCAAGGAAAAGAGCCAGAAACGCGCTCATGGCGCCGACGAACAGGCTGATCCGAAGGCCGAAGAAGATACCGCTAAGCAGGTCGCGGCCCTGATCGTCAGTGCCCAGCCAGAACGTGATGTCGCCCATCATGTCCTGTTCGCCCGGAGCAAGTTTGCCGTTCATGATGTCAAGCTGCATCAGGTCATACGGATTCTGCGGCGATATGAAGGGGGCCAAAAGGGCCAGACAAAGAATAACCAGGAAGGTCAGCAGGCCAATGACGGCCAGCTTGCTTTCCATGAAATCCGAGGCGAAACGCTGCATAGGCGTTTGCGGCTTGATGACCGTTTGGTCGAACTCGGCAAAGGTTGGAGTTTCTGGTGCAGTACTCATTTTTCCATGTCTCCCAGGCGGACCCGGGGATCAATGACCGAGTACAAAACGTCGACGGTGAAGTTGATGATGATGAACATCAAAACCGTGATCATCAGGTAGGCGACCATGATCGGACGGTCGAGTACGCCGATGGAATCAATCATCAACTTGCCCATGCCGGGCCACGAGAAGATGGTCTCGGTCACCACCGCGAAGGCGATGACGTTGCCAAGCTCCAGACCGACCACGGTGATGATCGGAACCAGGATGTTCTTTGCGATGTGCAGGAAAATCACGCGCGCATGGGAAAGTCCCTTGGCGTAAGCGAACTTTACGTAGTCCTGCAAAAGGTTCTCGCGCATCCCGGCGCGGGTCAAACGAATGACCAGCGATATCTTGAATAGCGCCAGATTAAACGCGGGCAATAACAGATGCGTCAATCCGTCGCCCGTCAGGAAGCTGACCGGCACGCCAAACAAGTCGACGGTGTCGCCGCGGCCCGATGCGGGCAGCCAGCCGCCCATGACCGCAAACAGCATGATCATCATTAACCCGACCCAGAAGGTGGGCAAACTAAAGCCCAGGATCGATACGCTCATGATTGTTCGCGAATACCATGCGTTTGGCCGCAGCCCCGCGATCATACCCAGCGGAATGCCCATAACGAGCGACAAGAACATGGCGCTAAGCGCCAGCTCCAGCGTCGCCGGCATCCGCCTGAGGATCAGCATCAGGGCGGATTCATTGTAGACGAAGGAATTTCCGAGATCGCCCTGAATGGCGCTCACAAGAAATACCCAATATTGTTCCCACAGCGGCTTGTCCAGGCCAAGGGCACGGACAGCTTTTTCGAACTCTTCCTGATCAGCCTCGGGGTTGATCAGGATGTCGATAGGATTGCCGATGGCGTAAACGCCGACAAACACCAAAATCGACATCACAAGAAGGACGACGACGCTTTGGGACGAACGGCGGATTAAGAAGACTAGCACCGAACGGACCCTTCAAAAAATTTTCGATATTAGAGAGAAAAACGGACACCCCCACGAAGGGGGGTGTCCGCAATTATCAACGTCGCAACTACTTGACGCTGGTGACGCCGGCGGCGAGCGTGTACTCGTCCGAACGCGCCTTGTACTGGATGCCCTTACGCACTGCCCAGGTGTTGATCTGGAAGTGCAGCGGGATAATTCCAAGCTCGTCCATGGAGAGCTCGGTGGCTTCGATCAGAAGCTGCTTGTGCTTCTCGCGATCAACCGTGCGCAGAGCCTTTTTCACCAACTCGTCGTACTTCTTGTTGGAGAAGCGGCCACGGTTGGTCATGCCCATGCCCGTGGATTTGTCATGGGTAGCCATAAGGGCCTTAAGCGGCGACGAAGGTTCGCCCGTGCCCGAGCCCCAACCGACCAGCATGAAGCTGAACTCAAGCTTCGTGCCGCGCGGGAAGAACACGTTCTTCGGCATGGTGTCGACCTTGGTCGGGATGCCCACTTTGGTAAGCATCGAGGCAATGGCCTGACAAATCTTCGCATCGTTGACGTAACGGTTGTTCGGGCCCTGAATGGTCATGCCCCAACCGTCGCCCCAACCGGCTTCCTTCATCAGCGCCTTGGCGCCTTCAGGGTCGTATTTTTCGACCTTCAGGTTCGGGCTGGTGGCGAAGAAACCGTCAGGAAGAACCTGACCGGCCGGAATGGCGATGCCTTCCATCACACGATCGACAATGCCGGGACGGTTGATGGCTTTGGAAATCGCACGCCTGATCCGCTTGTCCTTAAGCGGGTTCTTCTTGATGGCGTTGCCGTCCTTGTCGGTGATGAACGGGCTGACGTCGCGATCGGAATCCATGTGCAGGTAGATGATGCGGTTTGACGTGGCTTTCATCACGTCAAATTCAGGATTCTTGTCGATGTTCGCGATGTCGGTGGTCGGCACGAATTCAATCATGTCGACGTCACCGGCCAGAAGGGCCGCAACACGGGCCGAGCTGTTGGTCAGCGGCTTAAACGTCACCGTATCCCATTCGCTCTTGGTTCCCCAGTAGTCGGGGTTGCGTTTGATAACCGTGCGGTCGCCCGGAATGAATTCCACGAACTTGAACGGGCCGGTGCCGATGGTGGCCTTGCCCGAGTTGTAGTCCGCGGTCGAGGCGCCGTCGCCGTGCTTCTTCGACAAAATCGTGAAGGTGCTCATATAGGTCGGCATGAGCGGGAACGGCGTCTTCGTTTCCATTTGAATGGTGAAATCGTCGACGACCTTGACGCCCGAAATCTGCTTGATGTAGCTGGAGAACGAAGAGGGGCTGTTCGGCACGTTCGGTGCGCGTTCAAGGGTGAAGGCAACGTCGGCGGCCGTGAACGGCGATCCGTCATGCCACTTCACGCCCTGGCGCAGCTTGAATTCCCAGGTCGTCTCGCCGATCGACTTCCACGAAAGGGCCAGACCAGGGTACAGAACCTGCTGATGATCCTGCCCGACCAGCTTGTCGAAAATGTTCACAGCCATCGCGTTGTTGGGGCTGAGGTTATGATAGTGCGGGTCCATCGAGCTGGGTTCGCTCTTTAGACCGATGGTCAGGTCGGCCGCACTGGCCACGCCTGCCAGAAGCAGGGCAGCAGCCGAACTGGCCGCCAAAGTTAATAGAGATTTCCTAAGCATATATACTACCTCCCAGCAGTCGCTTGAATCAGTAAACGACCGAACTCCGATCAAAGTTGAACAGAGAGCGGCCAGACACCCCGTGTGCCTCCTCAACACGAGAACGAAAACCGGTAATCTTTGATTTGTCCGGTTTTCGCAGGGGGTGCAAGATGCCTCAACTACCCTTGCGGCGCAACAGAATTGATGACAATTCACCCTCGCGGATGGCGGTCTCTTATGGTAGCCATTCAGCGACTTGGCAGGATTAACGAAAGGAAAACGTAAAATGCGTATTGCTATCGGCGGTTTTGCACTGGAATCCGCCTCGTTTCTCCCCAAAGAAACCCACATCGCCGACTTCGAAAAAAATGCGCGCCGAGGGGCCGATCTGGTCTCCTCCATGCGCGGAACGGCCAGTGTAGCCGGTGGCTTTATTGATTCTCTCGAATCGGATGACGTCGAAATACTTCCCCTGGTCTATACCGATTGTTCGGCAGCCGGAAACGCTTCGGACGACGCCTTCGATGCATATTGCGGAGAACTTTGCGGCGGAATGGCGGGTGCGGCCAGCCGTGTGGACGGCGCTCTGATTTTTCTTCACGGCGCCATGACGACCCCCAACCGGACCGACCCCGAGCTTGATTTAATGCGTGCGATTCGCAACGCCGCCGGCCCGGATCTGCCAATCATGCTGGCCCTCGATTTGCACGCGAATTTGTCACCCGAAATCGTCGAAACCTGCTCGGCCCTGTTTGGCTATCACTATTCGCCCCATGTGGATATGGCGCAGACCGGCGCACGGGCAGCGCGCTGCATGGTTCGCATGTTGCGAGGCGAGATTGAGCCCGTGACCCGGCTCGTCAAAGTCCCCGTTGTCCTGCCCAGCATCTTCACGGCCACCGCGATTGAACCCTTGAGCCATATCGTGGATGCCGGTTTCGACTGGGAACGCAAGGAAGAGGGTGTCATCGACGTTTCCGTGTTTTGCGGTTTCGCCTATGCCGATGTGCCGCAGATCGGGTTTTCCGTCGCGGTCGTGACCGATGGCGATGAAGAACTGGCGGGGCGGGTGAGCGACGACCTGTGCGCCCGGATCTGGGATCAACGTCACGAACTGCTGCACCGCGATCTGGTTTATTCGGTCGAAGCAGGGATTGCGCGCGCCGGGGAATTGAACGCCAAGTCGAAAAAGCCGGTGGTTTTGCTGGAACACGCGGATCGAATGAACGACAGCACGTGGGTCCTTCGCGCTTTGGTCAAGGCGAAGAATCCGGGCCGCGTCGCTGTGCCCTATCTTTGGGACCCGACGGCCGCAGCCGAAGCCATGGCGGCAGGCGAGGGGGCGACCGTCACGCTGGACGTCGGCGGCCATTCGTCGGATCGCGCCGGCGGCCCCGTCAGCCTGACCGGAAAGGTGATTTATTGCGGCGAAAAAAGCTATGTGGGCACCGGTCCCATGCGTGGCGGCCAGGTGATTGAACTCGGCCCCACGGCGGTGATTGACGCGGGCGGCATCGTCGTTTGGGTGACAGAGCGCAGCCTGAGCGCCATCGATGACGATCCCTTCAAGCAGTTCGGTTTCGATCCTGCTGAATTCGATATCATCGTTCTCAGGTCGAAAACTCATTTTCGCGCCATTTACGAAAAGCTGGCCGCCGAAATTATTATCGTCGACACCCCCGACTGGGGACCGGCAGAACTGACCACATTACCGTTCAAGAATGCGCGCGACGGGGTGTTCCCGATTTCGGCGCTTTGATTAGGAAATTTTGCAAATGAACCAGATACGTACCGACGAACCCGTCAGCGTCCAATTGATACGCAAGCTCGTCGGTTTTGATACCGTTAGCCGGAATTCCAACCTGGACCTGATCGAATTCATCCGGGACTACCTCGCGGCCTACGGCGTCGAAAGCGAGGTGATCCCGGGACCCGACGGGCGCAAGGCGAATCTTTTCGCGACCATTGGGCCGAAGGACCGGGGCGGCATCATGCTTTCGGGGCATACGGACGTGGTGCCCGTGGACGGCGAGGAATGGTCGGGCGACCCCTTTGTCGTCGAAGAACGCGACCAAAAGATTTTTGGGCGCGGCACGGCGGATATGAAGGGGTTTGTCGCTGTGGCCCTGGCACATGTCCCAAATTTTCTGGCGGCTGATCTTAAAACGCCCATTCATCTGGCCTTTTCCTTCGATGAGGAGGTTGGATGCTTCGGCGCACGTTCGTTGATCGAGGCGATCAATGCCATGGACGTCAAACCGATCATGGGGATGGTCGGCGAGCCGACGAACATGCAGGTCATGACCGGCCACAAGGGGAACGTCAGCACCCGTGTTCATGTTCATGGGCGGGAGTGTCATTCGTCGCTGGCGCCGACGGGCGTTAACGCCATCGAATATGCGGCCGAATTGATTGCCTTCATCAAGGGCATCGCCCGGCGAATGGCAGCTGAAGGGGCGCGGGATTCGGCCTATGACATCCCCCACACGACCGCCCATGTCGGTAAAATCGAGGGTGGGACGGTGCTTAACATCGTTCCCAGGGACTGCCTGTTCGAGTTTGAGTTCCGCTTTCTTCCCACCGACGATCCGCTAAGGCTTCTGGCTGAAGTAAAAGGCTATGCCGCCGAAACGCTGGAACCGTTGATGAAGGCCGTTGATTCCGATACCGGCTTTGAATGGGACGAGAAGTTCTCGTTTCCCGGATTGGAAACGGCCGCGGCCGCTCCGGTCGTGGCGCTGGCCACGCAGCTTTGCGGCAACTCGAAGACCGGGCGCGTCGCATATGGAACGGAAGGCGGCTTGTTTGATGAACTGGCCGGAATTCCGAGCGTGATTTGTGGGCCCGGCGACATCGCCCAGGCGCACAAGCCCAACGAGTTTATTTCGTTGGAGCAGGTGGCGAAATGCGAGGATTTCATGCGCGGACTTGCCGATATTTGCAGCCGCGAAGTCCTGTAGGTCGTGGCCGGTATCGGAAATTGTTGGGGGAGACAAGACGTGGCTGATGCGAACACCTATCCGGTCGAAATCCAAGCGCCTGACATCACCCCCTACAAGGCGGGCAACACGGGCGTCGACTATTTAACCACGTTCGATTCCGGAATCGCCGGGCCGCATGTGATGATTTCGGCCATCGTGCATGGCAACGAGATTTGCGGCCCCGTCGCGCTGGATTTTCTGTTCAAAAACAACGTGCGCCCGGCCTGCGGAAAACTGACTCTCGGCTTTTTCAACGTGGCCGCGTTTGAGGCGTTTGATCCCGACGACCCCAACGCGTCTCGCTGGGTGGATGAGGACTTCAACCGGGTTTGGGGCGTCGATGTTCTGGACGGGGATCGCGATACGATAGAGACGCGGCGCGCCCGCGAGGTGCGGCCCATCGTCGATCAGGTGGATTTCCTTCTGGACTTGCATTCCATGCAGCACGCCACCGCGCCCTTGATGCTGGCGGGACCGACCATGAAGGGGCGTCAGCTTGCCCGTGATATCGGATATCCGGCCCATGTCATGTGCGATCAAGGGCACGCCGCCGGACGCCGCATGCGCGACTACGGCGATTTTTGGGAAGAAGCCAGCCCAAAAAATGCGCTTCTGGTGGAGTGCGGCCAGCACTGGGAACAGAAAAGCGCCTGGGTTGCCCGCGAAACCACGCTGCGATTCTTGCTGAACTACGACATGATCGACGCCGAATTCGCGGCTCCGTACCTTACCGATCCACTGCCCGAGCAAAAGGTCATCGAAGTAACCGGCCCGATCACCATCGAGACCGAGGAATTCCGCTTCGTCGAGCCCTATACGGGGCTGGAGGTTATCGAAAAGGCGGGAACGCTCATCGGCTGGGACGGCGACAAGGAAATCCGCACGCCCTACGACAATTGCGTCCTGATCATGCCGTCAAGACGCCTGACCCCCGGCCTGACCGCTGTCCGTCTGGGCCGGTTCGTCTAGGTTATTGCGCCATTAATTTAGCCGTTTGTGCCGCCTTGCGCGCGTTGGCGCAGGTCGGTCAATCGCCGGTCCTTCTTGAATACCGTTCTGATGATATTAATTACTAATTGCGTTCAAAAAAGTCGAACGCGGAAGGGTTTTTCAGGGTGGTTTGTATCGGGGGCAGAATTATGGCTCGCAAGACGGCTGCTGATTTTGATCAGGAACTACTGGATATCTACGACCACTATGCCCACGGATTGATAAACCGTCGGCAATTTTTCGACAGGGCGGCGAAATTTGCCGTTGGCGGATTGACCGCAGCGGCGCTGCTTGAGACGCTTTCGCCGAATTATGCGCTGGCCAATCAGGTCGACGAAAACGATCCGCGCATCAAGGGCGAGAACATCGAATACGCGTCACCCGACGGGCATGGCACCGTTCGCGGATATCTCGTCCGCCCAACTGGCGGGGGCAAGCGGGGCGGCGTGGTCGTGGTTCACGAGAACCGCGGGCTAAACCCCTATATTGCCGACGTTGCACGCCGGGTCGCAGCCGCGGGATATATCGCGCTGGCACCGGACGGCCTAACGCCGCTTGGCGGCTATCCCGGCACTGATGATGAAGGCAAGGTGATGCAGAAGAAGCTCGACAAGGGCAAGCTTCTGGAGGACTTCATCGCCGCGTACGGGCGGGTCAAATCCGACCCCGATTCCAATGGCAAGGTTGGGGCGGTCGGGTTCTGCTATGGCGGTGGCGTGTGTAATTCAATGGCCGTACGATTGCCCGATCTGGCTGCTTCGGTGCCGTTCTACGGCCGACAGCCGAGCGCTGCCGATGTCCCCAAGATCAAGGCTCCATTGCTGCTGCATTACGCGGCTCTCGACAAGCGGGTCAACAAGGGATGGCCGGATTACGAGGCGGCGCTGAAGGCGAACGGCAAGGAATATACCGCCCACATGTATCCGGACGTTAACCACGGGTTCCACAACGATACCACCCCGCGCTATGACAAGGCGGCAGCGGAGCTCGCCTGGGATCGGACCATCGCCTTCTTCAAGGAGCGGCTGGCGTAACAAACGGGATCTAGGCGGCCAGCCCCGCTGCGACTGATTTTTCGCGCAGGTAGTCGTAGCCCATTTTCGCGTACGTCAGCGGAATGGCGATGGCCGGATCCTGTTCGGCTTCGACTACCAGCCAGCCTGCGTAACCCGCGCTACGCAAAGCCTCAAACACGCCCGGATAGTCGATGAAGCCGTCACCGGGGACGGTGAACACGCCTTCGAGGACGGAGTCCATGAAGCCCGCGTCCGTCTCCAGCGATCGGGTCAGCACATCTTTGCGCGTGTCCTTGCAATGCACATGATTGATACGCGCGGCGTATGTGCGCGCCGCCGCAACCGGATCGCCGCCCCCATAGGCCAGATGGCCCGTGTCCAGCAAAAGGCCCACCTCGTCGCCGGTGTTTTCCATCAGGCGATCCACGTCCTGGGCGCTTTGCACAGCGGTTCCCATGTGATGGTGAAAGGCCATGGCGACGCCGCGACCCGCCAGGTATTTGCCCATCTCGGTCAGGCGCTGGCCGTATTGCGCCCACTCGCCGTCGGGCACGTGCGGACGGGTCGATAGAGGGGTTCCCTTGGAGCCGTGGATGCAGCCGGTTACTTCGGCAAAGACCATGACCGAACAGCCCATATCGGCGAGAAGGGTCAAATGATCTTCGACGGCGGCCTTTTCGTCGGCGACGCTGCGGCTCAGAAGTTCGCCGCTGTACCACCCCGAAATCAGTTCCAGCCGGTGGGCCTGAAGGATGGGGCGAAGTTCCGACGAAACGCGCGGGAACTTGTTGCCAAGCTCGATCCCCGCATAGCCTGCAGCCGCCGTTTCCGACAGGCACACTTCCAGCGGCGTGTCGCCGCCCAGTTCCGGCATGTCGTCATTGGTCCAGGTCAGCGGATTGATGCCGATTTGTACGGACATTCTATTCTCCCGTTCTTTGTTTTTTTGTGGCGACTACATAGTTTTCGTGCGCGGCCTGAACTTCGGCGCGTTCCGAAACTTCCGGCACGGCAATGTCCCACCACGCCCCGCCGTCCTCAGTCGTTTTGATCGGGTCGGTTTCGATGGTGATGACGTAGGTGCGATCCGCTTCCTTGGCGCGTTCCAGGGCGGCCTCAAGCTCGGCGACACTGGTCGCATGCTCGGATATGGCGCCCAGACTTGCCGCGTGGGCGGTAAAGTCAATGTCGGGCAACTCGCCGTCGGTGCGCACCGATGAGAACAGATTATTGAAGCTCTCGCCGCCACACGCCCGTTGCAGCCGGTTGATGCAACCGAAACCGCGATTGTCGAGAAGCACGATAATCAGCTTCTTGCCCATCAATACCGAGGTGGCGATTTCGGAATTCAGCATCAGATAACTGCCGTCGCCGACCAGCACGAAAACCTCGCGGCTGGGGTCGGCGATTTTGACGCCCAGCCCGCCGGCGATTTCGTAGCCCATGCAGCTATAGCCGTATTCCATGTGATAGCCGCCGGGCTCGGGGGTTCGCCACAGCTTGTGAAGTTCTCCCGGAAGGCCGCCCGCCGCGCACACGACCACATCGCGCTGCCCCGCTGCCCGGTTGGCCGCGCCCAAAACCTGGGCATCGGTGGGCAGCGGTGCGTTGGTTGGTTTGGTGGCGCGCTCGACGGCTTCATTCCATTCGCCGGTGAGCTGGCGCATCTTGCCGCCCCAGGCCGATGGTGCTTTCCAGTCGCCGAGTTTTTCGTCCAAAGCCTCAAGGCCCCGTTTCGCATCGCTTACCAACGGCAGGGCTCCGTGTTTGACCGAATCGAATGCCTGCACGTTGAGCTGGATCAGTTTGCCGTTCTCGTTGGCGAAAATGGATCGCGACGCGGTGGTGAAGTCGCCCAAACGCGTTCCCACGGCCAAAACCACATCGGCTTCGGCGGCCAATGCATTGGCGGCGCTTGCCCCGGTCACGCCCAGCGATCCGACCTGATTTGAGTGATCCCACGCGAGTGCGCCCTTTCCGGCCTGCGTCTCGGTTACGGGAATGTCGTAGCGTTCGGCGAAATCGGCCAGTTCCTTGCAGGCCAGCGAATAATGAACGCCGCCACCAGCCACGATCAGAGGTTTTTCAGCGGATTTCAGGGCTTCCAGCGCCGCCGCCAATTCGCCTTCGTCGGGGCCGATGCGGCGCGCCGTGCGCACCCGGGGTGCGAAGAATTTCACCGGATAGTCGAAGGCCATGGCCTGAACATCCTGCGGGATGGCCAGCGTTACGGGTCCGCAATTGGCCGGATCGGTCAGCACGTCCAGGGCGACCGGAAGGGACGTCAGTAATTGCTCGGGTCGCGTGATGCGGTCCCAGTAGCGCGAAACGGGTTTGAAACAGTCGTTTGCCGACACCGTTCCATCGCCGAAATTCTCAACCTGCTGAAGCACCGGGTCGGGCCGCCTGGAGGCGAAGATATCGCCCGGCAAAAACAAAACCGGCAAGCGGTTGACATGGGCCAGGGCGGCGGCCGTCACCATGTTGGTGGCGCCTGGGCCGATTGAAGTCGCGCAGGCCATCATGCGGCGGCGGTTCATGGCTTTGGCGTAGGCGATGGCGATGTGCGCCAGAGCTTGCTCGTTATGGCCGCGGAAGGTGGGAAGTTCCTCCCGCGCGGCATAAAGCGCTTCGCCCAGCCCGGCGACGATTCCATGCCCGAAAATGGCGAATACGCCGGCAAACAGCGGCACTTCCTTGCCGTCGATTTCCGTACGTTGGGCGTTCAGGTATCGAACCAGGGCCTGAGCCATGGTTAAGCGTACGGTTTCCATCAATCGAGCCTCCTCGTCGCTGCTTTCGTTGCTTGCCGCAAAAATAAATATTCCATTTTCTATCCGGATTAGAATATCTTTATCTGCCGGTGGCAATAGGAAAAAAACGGGATGTCAGTCGACATCAGCAGGAGGGGTCCCATGATTAGTATCGTTCAGTTCGGCGCCGGACGTATCGGCAAAATTCATGCATCTAACGTCGCCTTGAATCCGCGGGCGAAACTTCGCTATGTGGTGGATATCGACGAGGCTTCGGCGCAGGCGCTGGCAACGGCTCACGGTGCTGAGGTCACGGACACCGAAACCGCGCTTGCCGACATGAGCGTCGACGCGGTGATCATCGCCTCGTCCACCGATACCCATACTCCGCTTATCGAGGCGGCTTGCCGTGCGGGAAAGAACATCTTTTGCGAAAAACCGGTTGATTTGGATTCGGCGAAAGCCGCCAAGGTGCTCGGCGTCGTGGAGGAAACGGGTGTCAAGTTATTGGTCGCCTTTAATCGCCGATTTGATCCCAGTTTTGCGGCCTTGCACAAGGAGCTTCGGGATGGCCGCATCGGCAAGGTCGAGCAGGTCATCATCACCAGCCGCGATCCCGGCCCGCCGCCCGCCGAATACATCAAGGTGTCGGGCGGCTTGTTCCGCGACATGATGATCCATGATTTTGACATGGCCCGTTGGCTGCTTGGCGAAGAGCCGACCGAAGTTTACGCCGCCGCCAGTTGTCTGGTCGATCCGGCAATTGGCGAATTGGGCGATGTGGATACCGCCGCCGTTACCCTCAAGACCAAAAGCGGAGCCGTGTGCCATATCACCAACAGCCGCCGCGCCGTCTACGGATACGATCAGCGCATCGAGGTGTTCGGCGAAAACGGTATGCTCAGTGCCGGCAACAAGACGGACACGACGGTCGAAATCTCAAACGGGGACGGCGTCACCGGTGACAAGCCGATGTTGTTCTTCCTGGAACGTTACGCGGACGCCTACAAGGTCGAACTCGATCACTTTATCGACAGCCTGGAAAGCGGTACGCCATTGCTGGCCGATGGCGAGGACGGCCTGCGCTCACTGCTGCTGGCGGATGCGGCGGCAAAGTCGGCGGAAACGGGGTTGCCGGTAAAACTATAGGCCGAAATTAAAGGCCAAAATAATAGGCTGGGCTTATTCCTCCGCGCGGACCAGGTTTACGCCGCGGTCGGAAAGGGTGATCGAAACACTTTCTCCCTGGGCTACGGGCGCCGACAGATCGTGGTCGATCACGAACAACTCGCCCAGATCACTGAACACGGTGTATTCCAGGTGGCTGCCAAGATAGGCCGCCTTGGAAACCCTGCCGCTCAGCTTGACGTTACCCACGGCCTCGGAAATCTTGATGGACTCGGGACGGATCGCCAATTGGGTCGGTCCTGCGGGCAGGCCTTGATGCGGTCTTTCGATCTCCAGTCCGCCGACTTTTACCAGCGCATTTCCGTCGCTGACCCTTAGGATTTCCCCTTCCACCAGGTTGGCGTCGCCGATGAAATCGGCCACGAAGGTATCGACCGGTCTTTCGTAAAGATCGTAGGGGCTGCCCACCTGGGCGATGACCGCGTCCTTCATGACGACGATGCGGTCCGACACCGCCAGCGCTTCGGACTGGTCGTGGGTGACGTAGACGACGGTCAGGCCCAAATCCTTTTGAAGATCGCGGATTTCTTCGCGCATACGGCGGCGCAGTTTGGCATCCAGATTGGAAAGCGGTTCGTCGAACAGCAGCACTTGGGGTTCAAGAACCAACGCCCGCGCCACAGCCACGCGCTGTTGCTGGCCGCCGGAAAGTTCGCTGGGCAGCCGGTCTTCATAACCAGTGAGACCGACCACGCCCAAGCCGTCGCTGGCCCGTTCCATGGCCGCCGCCTTGTCCTGCCCGCCGACGCGAAGGCCGTAGGCCACGTTTTGGGCCACAGTCATATGTGGGAACAGAGCGTATGACTGGAAAACCATGGAAACGTCGCGGTCGGTGGCGGGCAGGTGGGTGACTTCGCTATCGCCGATAAGAATTTGCCCCGAGGTCGCCATTTCCAGCCCGGCGATCATGCGCAACGTCGTCGTCTTGCCACAGCCCGAGGGGCCGAGGAAGGTGATAAGTTCGCCCGCATCGATCTTGAACGAAACGTCCCGCACCGCCACCACTTCGCCAAACGCCTTGGTGACGTTGCGAAACTCAACCGATGCAGCTTTGCTTTTGATGATCATACCGCGCCAACTCCTATTGCCGGACGCTCTTGCTTGTCGGCCATGCCGCGCCTGCCAAGCTTGCGTTCGCCAACCACCTTTTGAACCAGAAGAATGACCGCCAGCATGACGACGATCAGGGTCGATGAATATGCGATGGCTAAACCGTAATCGCCGTTTTCGACGCGCCCGATGATATACGAAGTGGCCATGTCGTAGCGTGCGCTGACCAGGAAGATCACGGCGCTGATTGCCGTCATGGCCCGAACGAAACTGTACACCAGCGCAGCCACAATGGCCGGGCGCAGCAGCGGCAGAACCACCTTGCGCAACGTAATGAAGCTGTTGGCGCCAAGGGTCAGCGACGATTCGTCGAGCGAGCGGTCGATCTGGCTCATGGACGCGATGCCCGCGCGCACGCCAACCGGCATGTTGCGGAACACGAAACACAAGACCAGGATCGCGCCCGTTCCCGTCAATTCGAGGGGCGGTACGTTGAAGGCCAGAATGTAGCTGACGCCGATGACTGTCCCGGGAATGGCAAAACTGAGCATGGTGCCAAATTCAAACAGGTCTTTCCCGCCGAAGCGCTGGCGCACCAGCACGTAAGCGGTCAAAAGGCCAACAGCGGCCGTCAACGGTGCTGAAATGGCGGCGATCATGACGGTCGTCGAGAAGGAGTTCCACGCCGCCCCGGCCCAGATGATCCCGCTTTCAGCCCATTCGATGCCGAAGGCCTCGATGTAGTGCTTGAAGGTAAAGCTGTGGTCGTAGCCCCAAAGCTCGACAAAGCCGCCGAAAATGATCATGGCGTAAATGACGAAGGTCAGCAGCGCCCAGGGAATGGCGGTGGAATAGACCACAACCGTCAGGCTCTTGGGCAGATGCGGATGTACGCCCGAATCACCCTTTCCGGTTACCGTGGTGTATGACTTTTTGCCCAGCCAGCGGCGCTGCACGTAAAAAGCCGACAAGGTGAAGCACAACAGTACCAGCGCCAGCACAGCGGCGCGTGCCTGATCGTTCTGAGCCCCGACGATGGCATAGAAGATCGATGTCGACAGCACCTCGAAATCGCCGCCCAGGACCATCGGGTTGCCGAAATCGGCCATGGCTTCGATGAAGCCGATCAGGAAGGCGTTGGCGAGGCCGGGCCTGATCAGCGGCAGCGTAATGGTGGTGAAAGTTTTCCAACGGTCGGCGCGCAGCGTCTGGGCTGCTTCCTCCATCGCCGGACTGACGCCCTCAACCACGCCGATCAGCACCAGGAAGGCGATCGGCGTATACGACAACATCTGGGCCAGCAAAATTCCCGGCAGGCCGTAGATCCAGCGTCCGGGCTCGATACCGAAGGTGTCACCCAGGAACGCTGAAATAGCGCCCGAACGACCGAACAACAGAATGATGGCCAGCGAAATCACGAAGGGCGGGGTAATGATCGGAAGGACCGACAAAATCCTCAGCATCTTTTTCGCGCGAAAACCGGTGCGTGTCGCGATCAGGGCGAACGCCAGTCCCAACGTGGTGGTGCCCACACCCGTCAGCACGGCCAGGGTCAGCGAATTCCACGCGACGCCGCAACCGACACTGCTTGTTACGCAATCCAGTCCCCAAATGCTGTGCGAAAATAGTTTGTCGAAAAACTGCAGGGGTGCGAAATTCTCCTCGTTGTCCTGCAGCGCGCTGACCAGAATCCGCGAAACGGGGAAAAAGACGAAAGCCGTGACCATGGAAATAATAAGGGAAATGCTGCCGACGACGAAGACGTCGCCGTTGATCGCGCCGCGCGCCGCAACGCCTTGCGCGAACAGGAACAGGAATGCGCCGCTGACCAGAAGCGCGCCGTACCCCATGCCGAACTGACGGACCTCCATTTCGCCGAACCAGGCATTCAGGAATTCCCAGTTCCAGCCGGCCAGACTAACCGTGAAGCCCTGCAGAAGCGTGTAAGCCAGTCCGAAGCCGCCTGCGGCCAGCAGAACGGTGGAAAACAGCGGGTCCATCTTGGAACGGCGGATAACGAAAAACGGGGCCAGAAGCGCCAGACCGATGGGCGACAGCCATTCGCGGTCAAAAAACAGAGAAACGAAAAGGCCCGGCGCATAGTCAACTTCCGTGACATATCCGTCGAGCCATTCGAGGGTCCAGAAACCGTCGTCTATGGCGTACCAGGGGAGGATTGTATAACCGACCCATCCAACGATAAGCCATAGAGCGACGGTTCTGTTCATCATTTGAAGTCCAGTTCTTGAATTAACGCGGCAAGGACTTGACTTCGTTGTCCCACTTGCTGAGCAGACGCTTGCGCTCAGCCGAGGAGCCGTACAGGCCGAAGTTATAATCGATCAGTTTGATTTGATCGACCTTCGGGGCTTCCGGCGGAGGCTCGACGCCCGCGTTCGACGGTACCTGATAGGCCTTCGCTTGCGGCATCAGCTTTTGCGCCGGCGGGCTAAGCGCCCAGTTTACCCACGCCTTGGCCGACTTCATGTTGCGCGCACCCTTGATGATGCTCATGGAGCCGATTTCGTAGCCGGTGCCTTCGCACGGCGCCACGGCCTTGATCGGGAAGCCCTTGATCACCTGGGTCACCACGTCATGCAGGAAGACGATGCCGATGGTGGTTTCGCCACGCGCCGCCGCCTTGATCGGAGCCGAACCTGACTTGGTGTACTGGTTGACGTTCTTGTGCAGGCCCTTCATGAAGTCGAAGCCGCCGTCCTCGCCAAACAGTTGGACGATGGTGGCCAGCGTCGTGTAGGCCGTGCCCGAGGAATTCGGGTTGGCAATCTGCACTTCGCCCTTGTATTCGGGCTTGAGCAAGTCTTTCCAGCACTTTGGTTCGGGCAGGCCTTTCTTGGCCAGCAGCTCGGTGTTGTAGCCGTAGCCCAACGCGCCCATGTAGATGCCGACGGTCTTGAAGTCGGCCTGTTCGGCCTGCTTCTGCGACCAGGGGCGAAGGTCGTTGTACAGGGTCGATTTGTACGCGACCGTCAGGTTTTCTTCAGCGGCTTGCAGGTGCGGATCACCCGTGCCGCCCCACCAGACGTCGCCCTTGGGATTTTTGCGTTCGGCTTTGATCTGGGCGAAGGTT
>Ga0233431_1002660_pt1 | contig 24120 bp, 19 predicted proteins | sample SI_118_April2016_FD_179867 | JGI IMG/M metagenome (GOLD analysis project Ga0233431, IMG submission 179867) | Seawater microbial communities from Saanich Inlet, British Columbia, Canada - SI_118_April2016_200_MG | ecosystem: Environmental > Aquatic > Marine > Inlet | place: Canada: British...
AAAAAAGGCCGGAAAGACCAGAAATATACTATGACAAAGCCGAAAAAGATATGATTAAGGCCGCAATTGATTTCACAAAGAAAAACCCTAATATTGGTGCTTTAATGCTGGAATGTACCGGCATGCAACCTTTTGCCCGTGCCATTCAAAGAGAGATTGACCTTCCGGTTTTCAGTTGGGGAACGCTACTGGATTATGCTTATTCTGTGGTAGTACATCGTGATTACTACGGGCATGTTTAAAAAAATCAAACGTATATCAAATAAACTACCCCGCCGCCGCAAGCGGACCGGCTATTTTAGTGCCTCTACAACAAGTTTAGAGGCGAGCTTGCCATCATACTTCCCCTTAATTTTTGGAGAGAGTTCTCTCATTATCGTACCCATATTTGGGTTTTCAAGGGGTGCTTTAATCTCCTTGATTAATGCGACGACATCGGCCTCTTCAAGCTGCTTGGGCATAAATTCCTTAACGACTGCAATTTCTGACTGAATTTCTTCGATCTTATCGTCTTTTCCCTGATACATCTCAAGAGAATCATTTAACTTTTTATGATATTTGATTACGACTGCTTGCTCATCGATGGGTTTTTTTGATGTTTTATTTTCAAGCAGCATGCTTTTGATATAGCGAAGTGCTGTCAGCCGCATTTTATCTTTAGCTTTCATCGCTTCTTTTATTTGGCTACTAATAGTTTCAATCATCTTTTTCTCCTCAATTTTAATAAATTTAATTTTTTAGTCCTTTTAATATGTTTTTACCATACCGTTAAAATACTAAAAGAAGGAAGAATTAAATGGATATACTTGATTTAAAAGAGTTTAAGGTAAATATTAAGTGGTGTACCGCCCATAGCTCACAGGCAGTTAAAATCGAAAAGAGCTTGGCTACCTTGACCTTGTCTTTGAATCACCAAACAGGTTAAACAGCAAGGTGGCGGACTTTTGACCCATCCGTATATATTTTTATATTGCAAATCACTTTACAATCCCCGATTATTCGATAGAGATTCGGAAAATATAGACTAGGCAGACATTACTCAGTTAGAAGTTGTTAATACTAACCAGACCTCAACCCTCTGACGAAATAAATAAGGAGTTTTAGATGGGATTTAAAAGAATGATTCAGGCTGTTGATACTCATATCGGAGAACCCATGCGAGTTATTACTGGAGGACTTCCCCATATTCCCGGTAATAGTATGCTTGCCAAGATGAAGTACCTCGAAGAACACGATGACCAACTTAGACTAATGATGCTCAGAGAGCCCAGAGGATATCCTCCGCTTTGTTGTAATTTAGTTTGCTCGCCAGTCAATCCAGACGCAGATGCCGGTTTCATCATTATGGAACAGGTCGAATATCCTGTCATGTCCGGCGGTAATACGATTTCAGTTGCCACAGTTTTATTAGAAACCGGTATGTTGCCGATGGTGGAACCGATCACAGAACTCGTCCTAGAAGCGCCCGCTGGTTTAATCAGCATTCGAGCTGAATGTGAGCAAGGCAAGGTTAAACAAGTGACATTTAAAAATGTGCCGGCCTTTGCGGCTCATCTGGAGGCAGAAATTGATGTTCCACATCTAGGTAAGGTTACTGTAGACGTTGGTTGGGGAGGGATGTTTTATGTTATTGCTGATGTCCAACAGTTCAAAGGGCTTGCATTGATTCCGGAGCATGGTAGAGAAATTACTCGGATTTCCTCGATGATACGACAGGCTGCCCATGAGCAGCTGCCGGTATCTCATCCGGACTATCCAGGTATCGGAATTACCATATCTCAGCTTTCCGGACCAACAAGCAACACCAAAGCCGATCTCAAAAATGCTGTAACGGTTGCATCCGGACCTCTCGATTGGGACAATCCTGCAACCTGGACAGGAGCGATTGATCGTTGCCCTTGTGGAACCGGCACCTGCGCTAAAATGGCTGTTTTACACGCAAAAGGTCAATTAGTGCTAAACCAAAAGTTTTACCACGAAGGAATATTAGAGAATATATTTACTGGTGAGTTAGTCGAGGAAACAAACATTGGAGAACACCGAGCGGTCGTTCCCACGATTGGGGGGCAGGCTTGGATCACAGGATTTAACACCCTTGTTTTGGATCATACGGACCCGATGCCAAATGGATTTAAGCTAGGCGATATTTGGGCCTAAATAAAAATAGCCAGATTCATATTGAATATCAAAATCGGATGCATACCTGTTCTCTGAAATGGTAAATACAATCAGAGAAGTTATCTTGAATAAAGATTGTAGACACAATTGCAATTAGTACAACTAAGTTTTGCGTTATTATCTTCGTATTAAACCTTTCTTGAATCCACTGATAACTAATCTAATGATTGATCTTATAGTGTACTTCTGTTATGAACTGACTGAGGAAATTTAGATTTAAAATAAAATTCAATCATGCACCATTGATCCGTTAATTGAATTTTACTTTTTTATTAACTACTTAACCAAGAGGTGATCATGAATAAAACTAATTTTTTAAAAAAAATTAATGGACTGATAGCTTTATTTATCCTGTTATTTATGAGTAGTCAGGTCTTTGCTGGTTGTCTCAATAAAAATTTAAAAGCTTCTAAGGTACGTTCAAAAGTTACTGGTTTTATAATTGATGTAACCGATGGTGAAGATAATTATAATATAGTCAAACTCAGCCCAAATGATTGCAGCATTATTGAATATGGGACCAATCTTAAAGATCTTAAGAAAAATACTGTTTTTAACCATTTTCTAATCTTTGATGAAGAAACACCCTTGCTTTTTGAGATTTTGAAATTAGCCTATATGCAGGGTAAAGAAGTTGACATGATTGTAGGTCATTCTTATGTAAACAAGTTACCCTATAATATACTAAAATCAATTGAATATCCAGCTAACAGATAAAAGCTCACCTTAAGTTCGAATAACCGGACTTTTAAAATAAAAATCCGTTCCCAAATGAGACGGTATTTTCTTAGCCCCAGAGGGGCATATCGCATTCTTGAAGGATATTGTGTTTCTGTGATTGAATTTCTATATCTCTGTTTTTTTCCGTGTATTCAGTGTGGTCCGTGGTTAAATACTCCTGCAGGACAGACCCGCGATGCACACCTAGCTTTATATAAGGCAGCCAATTGGCAGAGCCTTGGGCCTAAAATTTTTATTTAATCCATTGTAAATGCTGTGCACTTCGACTCCGTTCAGTGCATGGCTCATGCATTGTTAGAAAGCTTGCTCCAAAGGAGGATGGTTTTTGTACATAGTCAGATTTTAACAGATTTGAATTTTTCCTCTTATTTCACATCTTGTTCATAAGGCAACATAAAACTAAACGTCGCTCCACCTGCAGGATTATTTTCTGCCCAAATTTTTCCGTTGTGCACCTGTATAATTTCTTTACAAATTGCTAATCCTAACCCTGTTCCACCAGCTCCTGTTTTTGTTTTACTGCTTTGAATAAATTTATCAAAGATACTAAGTAATTCATCTTTGGGAATTCCAATCCCTTCATCTTTAATGCTAACACAAAGTGCTGGAACAGTATCATTATCGGCTTTTAGTTGCCCAACAGATAATTCGCTATTCTCAATAGAGAGAGTAATTAACTTACCACTGGGTGTGAACTTAATCGCGTTGGATAAAAAATTTCGGATGACCTGACCGATTTTATATTCATCACACACACTTTCTGCAGACATGTCACTTTCTGTGATTTTTAGGGTAACTCCTTTCTCACCTATTAGAGAAATAAATTCATGTGAGACATTGTAGATAATCTGTTTTAAATCATTCCTTTGCATTTCATAATCCATTTTACCGGACTCAAGTTTTGATAAATCTAAAAGATCATTCATTAGTGAAAGCAGACTTCTCCCGATTGTTCCGATTTTTAAAAAATAGTACAGAAGTTTTTCCTTTGGAACATCATCAATTTTATCTTCACCAAATTTGGAATAACTGAGAATCTGATGTATTGGCGTTCGCATTTCATGGGACATGTTGGATAGGAACTCACTTTTAGCCTTATTGGCAAATTCAGCTTCGTCTTTGGCTTTTATTAGATCGTAAGTTCGTTCTTCAACCCTTGTTTCCAGCTCTTCATTAGCTTTTTTTAATGCTTTCACTGCCTGTTTGCGCTCGGTGATGTCTTCTGAAATACCCAAAAGATACTTGGGATTTCCTTCTTCATCCGGAATAGAAATTTTCTTAGTATGAAGTATTCTTTTGCCTTTAGATCTGGTTTGTATCGATTCCTCAGGAATATCAACACATTTTCCTTCACTCAAAACAATTAGATCTTTTTTTATAAAGAATTCTGCTTCCTCCTTAGGAAAGAAATCAAAGTCATTTTTTCCAATAAGTTCTTCTTTAGAATAGCCTAAAAGGTCCTCGCCAGCTTTGTTAAAACGCAAAAAGTTAAGATGTATAGCGTCTTTCACAAAAATCATATTAGGAATATTTTCAAGAACTGATTCTATGAATTTGTTATTGTTTCTCAAATCTTCTTCACTTTTTTTGAGTGCTCCCTCTGCCTGCTTGCGTTCGTTGATTTCCTTTGTTTTTAATTGGAGTGCTGCCGTCAGATTTCTAACCATATTCTTGTGGTGTTGATAGATCGATATTAAAAGAGAAATTCCTGAAAACATAAGCAATGCAAAACTAATTTTGATCATTAATTCATAAAATAATACTTGGTGCTCTGTCTGTCGGACGTTTTGTAAAGTTCGTTTGTCTATGGATTCATAGAATTCGTTTATTGGTTCCATAATATTTTTTTTCGCCAAGTGATATTCTTTACCAAACAGAATCTGTATTGCTTTTTCCCTGCCTAGCTGTTTTTCATATGGCACATCTTCATTCTTTTCCGAAATAATTTTTTTCATCAGATTCATTGCAGTTTTCTCTAAGTTGACTAACTTATCAGATCTAAGCTTTGAAACGGCCAGCAAATCAAATTCCATTTCTGTAAAGCCAGCCCGTTTCATAAGTTCTTCCAAGGCGATTTTTTTATCATTTTTAAAAGGAGGAACCGGAAGATCGACTGTGATAAAATCCCAATATATTCGCTCATAATTTAACGGTTTTTGTTTTTTACCATCACGAATATCCAGAATATCCCAAAACAGTTGCTCAAATTTTTTGTTCCCTGTCGCCACATATGTGCGCACCATTCTGGTGAGATCATCTGAACTTTGCCGTAATTGATCGGCGAGAAGATACGACTCATATCTTAGAGTACCTGATAAAGCCAGTTTCATTTGCGCGTCACCCTGTTTTATCAGCAGGAAAACAGCTAAAAAAGCCAGTATGATAATGAAAAAAACCTCACCTAAGATCAAGAGATACAGTCTATTTCCTTTCCCGGATTGGTTAATTTTAAATTTGAACATATTATTAGCTCTATGAAGTGAGTTAATTGATCACATACTATACTAGTCTTTTACCTATTGCTTTATGGCTTTCTTCTGTAGATAAACCTTATCCATCTTAAACTTGATAGGAAATCTGATTCATCCGCGTGTACTAATTATTTTGATAAGTTTAGGTTTCTAAATAAAACAAGATTATCACGAATCTCATTTTGGATGGTATCATATCAAAATAGGATGAACACCTCAAGTTTTTCTATTAATTCTATAAATATTATCTCCCGAAGAGCCAGGCGTTTTAATTGGGCAACCCAAACAAAGCATAACCAACGAAATTAATCCACCCTCTGATAAAAATCGGGTCAAAATAAAGAATTAGCTGGCACTGGAACAAAAAGACCTTTTAATGAAGTAGTATTGACATTTGGTTGACCTGTACCAGATGAGTGTTCATACAATTAAGATATTCCATCGACCAGTTTTCATTTGGTGATGTCGACCATTACTCCTTCCATATAGTCTTCATCCGGAAAGGCTTTGATAAAAACAGAGAAGGTGGCATCTCTGCCATCATGAAGTTTCAGGTCTACATGAAAATCGTGTACTTCCCCATGTTGTTTGAGTTGTGAGACAAGCTCTCTACGTTGATCGGGGTTTCGATATAGGTCAACGGTACGTATCTTCCCGGCAATTTCTTCGATGGGACGAGCCATCATTTTAGCGGCTTTTGAGTTAACCTCAATGAACATACCATCAGATATTCTGGACCGAAAAAATCCTACCAAGGTACTGTTGAAAAAATTCTTATAGCGATCTTCACTTTTCTGCAATGCTTCTTCTGTTTGCTTACGTTTGCTGATATCGCGCAGAGCTGTGACACGAACTTCTCTTCCCTGGAAAAATATCATCTTTCCTTGTATCTCCGCCGGGAAAGAAGTGCCGTCCTTGCGTAGAGCATCAACCTCATATGGATCTTTATACCCAGACAACATATGGCTTTTAACCAAATCACGATGCTCAGGTATAATCCAATTTGTGCCTGCTTTTCCGATTGCTTCTGAATTTGAATAGCCAAACATCTGCGCTGCCGTTTGGTTTTGTTCTAAACAAATACCTTTTTCAGAAAGAAAAATTGATTCAAATGATGCCTCTGAAAGCGTACGAAATTGCTCCCGAGTGCGATAAAGCTCATCTTCAGCTTGTTTGCGCTTAGCGTCAATCATAGCCACATACAACGCCATCTCAATCGTAACCTTTAGATCTCTTTCCTGAATCGGTTTCAAAACATACCCAAATGGCATGGTGATCTTTGCCCGCTCAATTCTCTCATTATCAAGATAGGCTGTGGAGAAGATGACTGGAATTCCAAAGTTAGATCTTATTTCTTCCGCAGTTTCAATTCCATCTAACTCCCCGTTGATCCGAATATCCATCAGGACAATGTCAGGTTCCTGGCTATTTGCTAACTCAATTGCTTTTTCTCCGGAATCAGTTGTCGCTACAACTTGATATCCCATACTTTCAACAATAGTTTTTATCTCTTCACAGATAATGAACTCATCTTCCACGATCAGTATTTTAGCAGTTCTCATGATTTATTCCCGGTGAATCTTTCTGCGCAAATTTGATGATAAAACAGGTACCCTGATCTCTATTTGGAGTTATGTCACATTAGCAAAATGCGATCTATTTTTATTTATGATTCCAGACCATTTCTAATTTACCATATCGATCCTAAACTTTGTCATCCTCTGTATTACTTAAAAAGAAGTTATATTTTGACTCTCCGCCAACATATGATCACGCAATCAAGTAATCAATGCATTCATGATGTTTCTATCTAACACTATTTACCTGGAGATCAATAAATATTTTCCGATCTTGATCATCTCTGAAAATGCTTTGTCCTTGGTTGCCTCTGGACAGGATATGATATATCTCTTCTTTAAATTCTATTCTCCATTGTCTTGCCATGAGTAGTTAGTGTCTGAACGAAAAGTAGGTAATTTGGGAACATGTACAATTTTTAACAAAGGCTTAAACAGTTAAATACCCGATAGTTACGAGGATCGTGAGACTTCGTAGCGATACCCCCAATTACCAATTTCCAGGTTTGCCCCAGGTACTTCTGGTGTATAAATCACAATTTAGGTATTATCCTCACTAAAAATCCATTTATGAAGAATATCAAAGACCGCCTTTCTGTTGATGGGTTTTGCGATATAATCATTCATTCCGGATTCAAGACAGGATTCCCTATCTCCTTTCATGGATTCAGCTGTCATAGCAACGATAGGAATTGAGTCAAATCCTTTTTTTCTTATCATTATGGTCGCTTCTTTTCCGTTCAGTTCCGGCATCTGGACATCCATGAAGATGAGGTCAAAATCAGCAGGAGTAGCCAAATATTTTTCGACAACCTCCAAGCCGTTGTTGGCCAGTTCTACGTTATATCCTGCTTTTGTCAACATGAGAAGCGCAAGTTTCTGATTGGTTGGGTTATCTTCTGCTAAGAGGATTTTTAGTGCATGTTTTGCCTCTTCTCGAATTGAGTATTGTGTTTTGATTTCATGTTTTTCAACATCTTTTTTCTTTTCAGACAAAACCTGTATTATCATCTTATAGAGTTTTTCTCTACGAGTGGGTTTGCACAAAAAACCCGTAAAGCCAGCTTCTTCACATTTTTTAGCTTCGTTGCCCATCAAAGACGACAAGGCAATCAGAGGAAGAGATGAGAATTTGAGGGTTGAATTCCGGATTTGCATAGCCAAATCGTAGCCGCTTATTTCAGGCATTTGGATATCCAAAATACACAGATCGACCGGATTATCGTTTTCCAGGGATTTCTGTAAGGCCGGTATCACCTCATGAACGTCTGTGAGTGCCATAATATTCATACCAACTGATTGCAAATTGTATTGCAGGATCTTCAGATTGGTGGGATTATCATCAACAATTAACGCCGTCTTGTCTGTAAGTATTACCGGTTTATGCTTTTCAACTTTTTTGTCTTCAGATTTACCGAGCCAGGCGGTAAAGTGAAAAGTGCTCCCTTTGCTTCCACCACTTTCGGCCCAAGCATCTCCATTCATCAGTATTGAAATTTTTTTGCAGATAGACAGCCCCAGTCCAGTACCACCAAATTTTCTTGTCACGGAACCATCTGCCTGTTTAAAGGCTTCAAATATTGAAGCGAGCTTATCTTCAGGAATGCCGATACCCGTATCCCTGATTTTAGTATGGAGCTTTATTCGATCTTTGGTTTCATCTTCAACATCAATAGAGATTTCTATTTCACCCGATTCGGTAAACTTTGGTGCATTCCCCATTAAATTAGTCAACACCTGTTTAAAACGAGTCGGGTCTCCTTTGACGTAAGCAGGTATGCTGTCTCCAATTGAACATAGAATTTCGATTGGTTTTTCTCCAATTTTTGGACGAATGAGTTCACAGACGTCAAAAACAAGCAGCTCTGGATCAAAATCAATCGTTTCAAAATCTAAATGCCCCGCTTCGATTTTTGAAAAGTCCAGGATGTCATTAATCAATCCCAGTAAGCTCTCCCCACTCCTTTTGATTGTTTCAGTATAATCCTGTTGGTTCTCATCGAGGTTTGTATCGGTCAACATTTCGGTAAAGCCGATGATCCCATTCATGGGAGTTCGGATCTCATGACTCATGTTAGCCAGAAACTCACTTTTTACCTGGTTAGCCGATTCTGCAGCTTCCACAGCTTTTTCAAGGCTCTGATTAACTTCCAGTAAACTGGCAGTTTTCTCTTTAACCCTTTTTTCAAGGGATTCTGCGTTTTTAATCAATTTGTCTTGGCGTATACCTCCTATACGGGCAAATATGCCAAGCCAAATCGGTGCTGAATCAATGATCCATAGTAAAGGGCTAGAAATTTGCGCCTGAATTATTTCCAATATATTAATGTCTCCAAACCTGCTTAGAGAATCAACAAGAGAGGCAGTTATCGGAAACATTAACCCGAAAACAGCTCCATAGAATGTGTATTTAGATGTCTCTGTTTTAAAAAAGTAATTCATTCCAAATAGTTACAGTAGTTTTTATTGTGGTTTTGTAGTGGAAGGAGCTAAAGCGTATATTTTGGTTACTGATTGGATATATATAAAAATATTGGGAGTTCGTCGAGAAATTTTTTAAGTATCGTTTATTGATCTGTGATGTCTCTGCTTACCAATATAAAACCTATTATTTTTTCTTCAACTATAACCGGACCAATATTACATTCAAAAGTTTTATATTGATCTTCTGACGTCTGATACTCGATTTCATATCGTTGTTTTTTACCTGTTTTCAATACTAATTCAATATTTTTTTTCTGTATATCTTTAGATTTCTCCGGTAGTAAATCGAATATCTTTGCTCGTTCAATTCTTCCCTCATCCAGATAAGCAGTAGAAAAGATTTCCGGAATACTGAATCGATTCCGGATTTCTTCCACTGCTTCAAGGCCATCCATCTCCCCTTTTGCGATTGCTTTTTCGCCTGCATCGACAATAGATTTGATTTGATATCCCAGATTTTGCAGCTGGCTTTCAATCTCCATTGCCATGATGGCTGAATTGCTTACTGCTTGTGAAAATGGACATGATCATGATAAGGATCCGGTTAAATATAAGATGGAATATTTGGGTCAGGAATGTGATATAGGCTTTTATTGTCGCTTAAAATCAATCACAAAAACTCATCATTTTTAGTGGCAGGATAAAAAAATCATAAAAAAGGCGTATAAACACATCACGTCAAAATCACTAATGACAATCGGTGTTGTGCTTTATGCGAAACTAATATTGGAGGAATGGTCATGCTTTTGGGATTAGAAACTTTTAGTTATCATCTGGCATTTGCATATGGTAAAATGGATATCTTTAAATTTATTGAGAAAACGGCTGAATTTGGGTTGGATGGAGTTCAAATCAATGCTGAAGGAGACAATCTGGCTCACCTTGGTAGTGATGATCCGGGATTTCTTCGGGAAGTTAAAGCAACCATTGATCGTTTTGGACTATTTGTTGAAATCGATACTTGCGGAACCCATCCAGACTCTCTAACTAGGATTTTGAATATTTGTAAAGCATTAGGTGCAGATCGAATGCGCGTTTATTCCAGTGTTGGTGGCGATGTTCAGAAAGAAATCAAACAAGCCGCTATAGATTTTAAGCAGGTTGTTCCTATATGTAAGGACTATGGTGTTCAAATCGCATATGAAAATCATGAATATGAATCTGCTCAAGAAATCATGGATGTCGTAAACAAGGTTAATAGCGACTATGTGGGAACGCATGTGGATGTTGGAAATTCCATGATGATATGGGAGGAACCCATTGATGCGATCATGAAAATGGCACCGAAGGCAGCCAGTTCTCATTTTAAAGATCATATTGTTGTTATGATTGGAGATCAACCAATGATAATTGGTGTGCCACTGGGAAAAGGCAACATTGATCTGGTTGAGTGTTTCCGTATTCTAGATCAGCAATCTCCATTGGAACGTATTAATATTGAAGTCTGCTATGGCTATATCGCTCCCTTTCATCGTTCGGAGGCCGAAGGGTTAGGAGCAAAATTGGGCCAGGGGTGTTTTCAGATTGTACAATCGCCATACGACCCGGATGTCGTAGCGCCTTACCTTAGTCAATATTTAAAGAATCCCTTTAAACTGTCAGCATTTAGCTGGTCTGATTTGGCCAAGATGGCAAATTCAGAATCACAACGCGAAGAACTCGTGACCTTACAGGAAAAAGCAATAGTGGATAGTGTCGAGTATGTGAAGCAATTGAATACTTGATTGGAACGAGTTATTAAAAACCTCTCATTTAATCAACCAGTCTGCTTAATTCTTTTAAAATAGGATCAAAGTATTGATTGACATGTTGATAAACTTTTTCATTCACTTGGTCATAAAATTTTGTGTTTTCCAAATTTGGTTGAAATTCATCATTTTTTTTAACCAGTTTATCTATGGCGACTTCATAGGATTCAAAGACTCCTACTGCCATTCCGGCATTGATGATACAACCGATGCCGGCCGAGCCTTTTAATTTATTACGACTGGTGGGAACTCCAAAAATATCAGCGAAAATCTGCATAAAAATATTACTATTTGCCCCACCACCGGAAATAATCAAATGTTTAAGCGGAGTATTTAATTCCTGAATCATCTTATCCATGTGATTCTTGACAGTGAAGGCGATACCTTCCAAAATTGATCGATAAATATGACCCCGTTTATGACGTCCATCAAAACCAAACATGATCCCTTTTCGGTAAACTGCTTCAGGTGGTGGGGCCCAGTCATGAACGGTAATCAGTCCTTCACAACCAGCCGGAACACTTTCTGCTTCCCGGTTAAATAACTCCTCAATGGTAATCCCTAAGTTTTTAGCTTCATTGATAATACCCTCTCCAAATTGGTCACAGAACCAACTAATGGTCCACATACCGCGACGAACCCCCATGCTTTCATATAAATAACGCCCTGGCACTGAGGCCTGGAAGGACCAGAAATTCTTGGGATCTTTTCGGTTTTCCTGACCATGAACCATGGCCCCGATATAAGTTCCTAAGGAAATTAATCCGATACCGGATTCCAGGGAACCTGCCCCTAAGGCTTCTACAGCTTTGTCATGGGCTGTGGCCACAACCGGCAATCCTTCAGGAACACCGATTAGAGCCGATACTTTTTTGGTAATGGTTCCCAGAATTTCTCCGGGTTTCACGACTTCAAACAACATGTTGCGGGGCACATTACACGCCTTTACAAGTGATTCGTCCACCGTCCATTCCAGAGTATCGTCATCCATTGGCCACCAGCCAATATAGTTGGCACAGGTATCTTTGAACGCTCCGGTTAAGCGATGCGTAATATAGCCAGACGTTGTAGTAACATAGCTTACATCCCCATAGACAGGTAAATGCTCATACGGTTTGTTCAGTCGCTTATCCATCCAGTCAATAACGGGATAGGCTAATTCACCGTTTTTTTTCAGCAATACCCGGCAACATCGAATGATGCATATTCCCATGGCCTGAATATCATTGATATCACCTTTCACATCTGCCTTAAATTTTGTCATTACCCGTTCAAAAGCGATTTTCAGGGAATCCCATAAATCATCATCGGGATGTTCTGCCAGTTGTGGCGCGGGGATATCCATTTTACGTAATGGCTGATGCCCTTCACAAACAATTTTACCTTCCAGATCTGAAATGATTACCTTGGCGCTTTGGGTACCAACATCCACGCCCATAAGATATTTGTTGCTCATTATTTACCGTTTTGCTTTTTGTTTATATATAGCGACCCTTACTGTTATTATCCCGTAAAATAAGGGTACACGTAATAACAAAAAAGTACATGTCCCTCTATTTTACTCGTACTGTATCATATCAATGATTTCGAATCTGGCCCGCTGAAATGACTCTATAGCGCTTTTCAATTCCGTTGAGCTTATTTTATGCAATAGAAACCTGGGGAAATGAAATGACTCTAGTTATCAAACATATTTCCGGGGTTCCATAGTCGATCAGGATCCATCTGCTGTTTTATTCTCCGAATAATTTCAGGATTTTCGGGTAAAGGAATTGATCGAAAGAGTTCTTTTTTTATTTTTCCGATACCATGTTCTGTAACAACACTACCTCCCTTGGCACTAATTTTTTTTGCCCAATCTTCAATCCGTTTTCTTCCCAATTGAAATTGCACATAATTTTGAGAAAGTATGTTGACATGAAGATGTCCATCGCCTGCATGCCCAAAGATTGCAGCCTTCAATCCATCTGTTTTCAAATCTCGTCGATACATACTCAGTTGATCTTTTAAGGTACCTTTTTTTTGAAGACACATATCTGTTCCTAGTTTTGTAATATGGACATCCAATTGACGGGCCTGATCTATTAAGTAATTGATGGCCTCGGGTGCTGCATTACGAAAATGACGCAGTCGCTCTATCTCATGTTCGCCGCTGAAAGCCCAGCTATTATCCGGATCACTATTGTGATTTGCTGCCTCTTTCATCAACCTTTCGCAAAGATCCTCAATCACAAGTGAATCATTTCCATGGATTTCAAGATATACCGCAGTAACAAACCGACGATCTATATTTGGCAACTCCTGTAACCGGCTATTTCCCTTTTTAAAATTTTGAATACTTTCTAAAGTGGTTTGATCCATAAAATCAATAGCGACGATGGTATTGTCTGATTCAATTTTTCCCAGATGGTTAATTGCCTCTATGTAATTGACAGCCTGTGCTTCGTCTTCAAAGAAAAAAACAATCCCCCATAATTCAGAAGGAAGCGGTTGCAAAAACAAAGTCAGCTCAGTTATCGTCCCCAGCATACCTTCACTCCCGAATATCAAACCCAGATCATTGACAGCGTTGTATGATTGTTGATTTAAATTCCGGGAAAAAATGTCAGAATGTTCATCCATCTCCTGAATATCCCCCTTGATATCTATCAGGCGTATACTTTTAATGTGTAGAGATGCAGATCCATAATGATAGGCACAAATACCCCGACTATTATTCGCCGCTATTCCACCGATAGAGGCCGATTTTTCAGAAGGATCCGGTGGCCAAAACTGTTGACGGGATTTTCTTAACACATTCAATGCTTTAAGATCACTTTCCTCCGACAGTTGTCCTTTGAATTTACAGTTTTCAAGTAGTTGATTTAATTCATTTAAACTGATACCCGGTTGAACCCTAATTAAAAATCGGCCTGCTTCATCAATAGCCAACCCCATGACTTTTGTCATTTTGGAAAGATTTAAAATATGCCCATAAACTGGAACAGCAGCACCAGTGATTCCAGTCCTGGAGCCTTGTACCGTAATCGGTATTTTCTTTTGGAGTTGATTCTTAACTATTGTTTGTATTTCTGCTTCATTTTCTGGAAAAGAAATACTTTCAGCCTTGCCTGTTGTTCTGGATTCATCACTTAAGAAATCATTGTACTTATCTGACCAACCATGGAAAAAGGAATTTAAGTCTTTAATCATATTTCACCCCTCAGATCCGATTTGAGAGTTGCTCTCCTTTTTATCATTTAAAATTACCTTTTCCAGCTCGGTTAGCACCACTTTCATATCACTAATAACACCGACATCTGCAATCTGGAAAATTGGCGCTTTACGATCTGTATTTATTGCGATGATAAAGTCACTGTTTTCGATGCCAACCTTAAAAACACTGGAACCCGAAACACCAGCAATAATGCTTAGTCTTGGCGAAATAATCAGGCCTGAAACACCAATGATTCGGTTCATATCTGTCCAGGCATTCATTACTACAGGTCTGCTAGCTCCGAATTCGGCACCTAATCTATTAGCCAATTGGTGCAATTCACTCACGGTTTCCTTAGTTTTCGCTCCCTGTCCTACAACCAAGACGAAATCTGATTCAATTAATCCGGAAACTGTTGCATCCGGGATTATTTCAAATTCTTCAATCCAATCACAATCCATTTGATCCATTGTGACCAATTCCGTATTTAAATCATTCACTGGAGTCATTTCAGGCGAATGAGCTGGAAACTTAGCCACAGATAGACAATATGGAGGATGATCAAGACTAAATTTTCCCGTTAAATTATTGCCATAAACTGGTTTAAGAACCTCCAGTTTTTCCAGATTTTTTTTACATGACTCAACCTGTAAACAAGCGCTCCCTTTCAGACGAAAAGAAATTCTGGTGGCCAGTTCAGCCCCTAGACTATCACTGGTAAACACCATTAAATCAATTGAATTTTGATGTGATAATAACGCCAGTATTTGTAAATAAGACTCAAATGAATGCTGTTTATTTAAAGAAATTAGTTTTAGGTGCGAGGGTGGCGGACTTATTTTGGGTATTAATTCAGGTTTTCGCTCCTGGTAAAACAACCATAATTCAACAGATGTTATTGCGCCTGTCAGGTCATTTAAAATCCTGTTTATTTCTCCGGCCTGATTTTGCAATAATGGGTTTTGGGTATTTAATACCACAACGGTTTTCATCGTCATAATCTCTCTTTTATATAATCATTATAGAGAGATCGTGCCAGTTCCTGAAGATTTTCATTTTCAAGGAAGACACACGAAGCATTGGATTCCGGTCGTTGGAGATGGATCAGGGTTTTATCGTTTTTAAAACCGATATCAGCGCCTATTCCCAAATCCAATGACGTCAGCGTCGTGATTTTCTTTTTTTTAGCCGCTAATTTTTGTTTTAAAGATGGAATCCGTAGATGGGAAGATTCTATTGACTGACCAATAGATAACACTATCGGTAGTTTTATGGACTGCACCAGCGTATTCCCGTCAATGCGACTGGTAACTGTTAAATATTTTTTAGTTTCCGACCACTTAATCTCAGTAACTTCACTAATAAATGGCCATCCCAAACGCTCTGCAACCAACATCCCTGTTTGACGATTATCCCCCTCGCCGCCCTGTTGTCCCAGGAGCACAAGTTGTTGATCGGTTTTTTTGATGTAACCGGCCAGTAGATTGGAAACGGCCAGGGGATTAAATCGAAAATCAATTGTTTTATCAGGTTGAATACGTACGGCGTCATAACCAACCGCAATCAGATGTTTGAGAAACAACTCACTTTTTTCATCATCTATCGTTAGAGCCTTAATCTCAATATCTGAATCGATTTCCGGGTTTTGAGAAAGCTTTAGCAGCATTTCCAGGGCACTTTCATCAAAACAGTTAAAAATTCGCCGAACAAATCCAATATCTACATAGTTACGCTCATCCCATATCCAATCTTCTCCGGAAAGCCGACTGTAATCAGGGATTACTTTAAAACAAACAACTGCTTTCATTATTCCACCGGATAAATCGTCCCGATATTCATGATACCATTGGGATCAAAATGATCTTTTAAACCTTTCAAAATGTAATAGGCTGAACCATGCTCTTCTTTTGTCCAATCTGTACGATATTTTCCAATACCATGGTGATGCACCATCGATCCACCAGCCTTAAGTGTTTCCTCTACCACCAGTGCATTTAAAGCAATATGGTATTTTGTGATCTCTTCTTCCGGTTTGCAATCAACAATATCATAATCATAAACAAAGTACATGTTTGTTCCGGTTTGATAACTATGTGAGGAATGACCACCTAGCATTGTAATATCGTCCATATGAGGAAAATCGTTACGAATCCGCTGAATAACATTTTCATAAATCGTATTGATGCAATCCCAATTACCAGAAACCTCTGTGGTAAACCCGATATGGTGATTTTTGCGTATCATCTCACGTTCTTCGGCAATTTTCTCAGGTCCCCAGTTTAGATGATTAAACCAGTTTTCGATAATTTTGCTTTCAATAGGCTGGCACTCATTATATTTTTGAACGATTTCTGCGATGCCTTTCGCTGTTGCATCAGCAATATTCTTATTTCCTTCAGCCAAAAACATCAACACACATTTATCCGGTGCAAACTGATCAAAACTGTGCTGGACACCATCTTCAGCATCATATACCCGTGCCATTGAAGGTCGGTAACCATCAACCATGACTTCACGAAGAATTTCAAAACCGGTGGCCATGTTATCGAGACTCCAGGCCTGGAGTTGATTATTCTCAGGGAAATATTTGAATATTTTAACGGTGACTTCTGTGACATAGCAAAGCGCTCCTTCATTACCAATGATCACATGGCGGATATCCGGGCCGCAAGAGCGGCGTGGAACATTCTTAATACGAGTTATTTCACCATTAGGAAATACCGCTTCCAATCCACTAACCATATCCTCAATACCACCATAAAGGGTAGAGAACTGGCCTATACTTCGGGTTGCCACCAGACCTCCCATATGCGCCAACGGCTTCGATTGGGGTGAATGCCCTGTTGTAAATCCTTGCTCCCGCAACTGATCTTCAAGTTCCCCTAAATTAACACCGCATTGCGCTGTTACCAGCATATTTGTTTTATCAACCTTAATGATTTTATTCATCCCTGAACCATCCAAAACCACTGAATTTTCCACAATGGTTTCCAGTCCTCCTTCCGTAGCAGTGCCTCCGGTTTTGGCAACAGTATTAATTTTATTTTCGTTTAAAAATTTCAAGACATCTGATACCTGCTTTGTGTTTTTCAATTTAACGACAGCGGCCGGAATCGGTGTGCTATAAATACCACAAATCGTTTCAAATTTTTTATATCGATCATGACTATTTTCCTTTAATACCTGTTCATCAGTGATCACTCGTTCTGCACCAACAATGTTTTCAAGTTGATTAACAATAGCTTCTCTGGTTAGTGTCATTTTTATTACCCTTTATTTAGAATTATATTTTTGATTTTTGATACGCTTTATGATTAAATTATTTTCTTTATCGCACCAAATAACCACCATCTACAGCAATAATTTGGCCATTGACGTAGTCAGAAGCCTTACTGGCTAAAAATACCGCTGTTCCCATCAAGTCCTGAAGCTCGCCCCATCGCTCACTTGGAATATGCTCCAGCACTTTACGATTGGTGTCCGGATTACTTCTGGTTTTTGTTGTCAATTCTGTAGCGTAATATCCAGGGGCAATTCCATTCACTTGAATATTGAATTGTGCCAGTTCATCACAATAAGCTTTAGTTAAGCCCGCAATACCGTGCTTGGTCGCAGCATAAGCTGAAGAACCCTGACCACCTAAATAGGAAAACAGTGAACATATATTAATTATTTTTCCCTGTTTTTGAGGAATCATTATTTTAGCCGCTTCATGACTCAATTCAAATGCAGCAGTCAAATTTAGCGCAATCATGGGATCCCAATCAGAACGACCAAATTTTAAAACAGAATTTATCTTACAAATTCCGGCATTATTTATTAATATGTCAATCGTTCCGAATTTTTCCAGACATGTATTGATAATCTTTTTAGGTGCCCCGGATTCTGTTATATCAATAATCATCATTTCAACCAAGACACCCTGTTTTTCGAGTAACTCTTTACCTTCTCTACTATCTATAATGCTGGGAATAAAAAGATTTGCTCCGGCTTTGGCCAAAGCCATTGAAAAAGCTAAACCCAGGCCACTATTTCCTCCGGTTACAATTGCGGTCTTACCTTTTAAAGTAAAGTAATCTAAAGAAAATGTATCAATACTCATTTTTTAACTCCTTATAAAAAACTGATATTATCAATATACTTTGTGCCATACAATCTCTATTAGCCATGAACTCTGTAACATTTCTAATCAAAGTCAGTCACCAAAAAACAATCCCAGATTCATTTTAATCAATCCATTCCTTGATCCCAATATTTCCAAAATGATTTAAATAGATTTTTATCAGGAGCACTAAATGAACAGCTCTTTATTAAAAAAAATAGAACATAGAGATGATACTAACTCGACTCAAGGGGTAAAACTGATTGAGGACTCTATTAATTCTTACTTAAGAGCACCAGGTTTTGAAGATTTTCGTTGATAACAATTAAAGGATAATCTATTAGTTACATCTTGCAAGCTCATAAACAGGATTTTTTTTTAAACAGAAAAACTGATAATATTATCTGTTGTCACCGCAAACAGGTGTGCGAATGAATAAAAGCTACGCTCCGTTTTTCTCGTTACTCTTGTCCACTGGAATTTTGCTGGCCGGAAACGGGTTGAACAACACTCTAATATCCCTACGTGGTGATATAGAGGATTTTTCAGGCACTATCATTGGAATGATCGGCGCTTTCTATTATGCTGGATTTTTCCTGGGAACCTTTCATTGCCCAAGAATAGTAAAAAGAGCCGGACATATCAGAGCCTTCGCAGCCTTTGCCTCTTTAGCCTCTGTAGCCCCCTTAATCCATTCACTTTTCCCCAATGAAATTCTTTGGATGATCTTAAGGGCTGTTACCGGATATTGCTTTTCAGGACTCTTTTTAATTATCGAAAGCTGGTTAAACGAGCAGGCAAGCAATGAAACCAGAGCCAGATTGTTTGGAACTTACCTGGTTATAAATTTCATATCTATGACACTTGGTCAGCTACTTCTTAATATTGCTTCGCCGTCAGGAAGCACCTTATTTGTTCTGGCATCCATATTGGTTTCTATATCTTTACTACCCTTGACGTTGACAAAATCAGTACAGCCCCCTGCGATAACTGCCATTAAAGTGAATCTTCGATCCCTGTGGAAGATGTCCCCCATTGGGACAATGGGTTGCTTTGTGGTGGGATTAATTGGTGGTTCATTCTGGTCTTTAACGCCTGTTTTTTTAAGAGACTCCGGTCTCAGCGTCCAAAATTTAACTTTCTTTATGTCTGCTTTTATTTTGGGGGGGGCTGTTGCTCAATATCCCATTGGTTATCTCTCAGATCACACAGACCGCCGATGGGCCATTGTTTTTGTCACAACTTGTGCTGCTGCGGCAGAAATCGTGCTGGTGCTGTTTTCGGGCAAAGTATCTGAATATATTTTTCTATTGATGGCTTTCGGATTAGGTACATTTTCACTAACGCTTTATTCAATATGCGTTGCACAAGCCAATGACCACACCAAAGAAGGTGATTTCGTGGTCGTATCCGGTGGTTTGCTCTTAGTTTTTTCAATTGGTGCAGTCATCGGTCCCATTATAAACTCAACAGCCATGTTATTTGTTGATTCATATGTGATATTTGTTACTGCTGCCTGTTTTCATGGTGCTTTCGGAATGTTTGTCCTGGTATTGATTGCCAAAATATCCCCGTTACTTCCTGAAGAGCGTAGCGAATTTGTGGCTGTTGCACTTTCCAGAACTGGCCCGGAACCCATTCAATTTGACCCAAGAACCAAGGATATAGAATAATTTTATAGAATCCCAAAAACGTAACTAGTGTCTGAACGAAAAGTAGGTAATTTGGGGACATGTACATTTTTTAGTAAAAGTTCAATCTTTTAGATACCAGACTGTTACGTGTACCCAAATTATCGGATAATTAGCAAACAAAGTTATTCTCAGCCAGACACTAACTAAGAATAAAAGGAAAATATGTTGAAAACCCAGGAAGAATTATTAGCAGTACTAACTGAGATTGGTATAGAATACACAAATCATGAACATCCCGCAGTATTCACAGTTGAAGAAGCCAATCTGCACCATAAAGGGATAGAAGGTGTTCACAGCAAAAATTTATTCTTTAAAGATCGTAAAAAAAATCTTCATTTAATCGTTACCCTGTCGGATAAATCCATTAAGATCAAAGAAGTAGCAAAAAAGATCAATGCCAAGGATTTGTCTTTTGGAAAGCCAGAGCTTTTAGCAGAAGTTCTAGGGGTTATTCCCGGTGCAGTAACACCTTTGGCTGTGATTAACGCAGAAAACCACAATATTAACGTAGTTCTGGATGAAGAAATGATGGAGAATGAACTCCTCAATTTTCATCCTTTGGAGAATACAGCCACAACAACTATTTCCTCTAAAAACTTGTTGAAATTTCTGGAATATTGCAAACAAAGTTTCGATATTGTGCGGCTTTAAGCTGGTTATTGAAAATCAATGATTTAGTTGCCCCTATCAGAGTACTTCGACTTCGCTCAGTATACTGATTTATCATTTTCGTAATTTAAGCGACACCTTGTTGTTTCTTTAAACTTTTAACCATGAAGTAGAGCCGGTTCAGAATATTCACTTCGCTGGTTCCAGCTTCAAAATCAAGAAATAGCAGATTCATATCAGGATACTGTTGCTTTATTTTTTTCTCCACACCTTTCGAAACAACATGATTAGCAATACAACCAAAGGGTTGGAGGCTGATAACATAGTTGATATCATCACTTGCAAAAGAACCGATCTCGGCTGCAATGAGCCAGCCTTCACCAAACTGATTCGCAAGGCTGATGATCTCTTTGGCAGATTGAGCGGCCTTGCTTAAATCATGAAAAGGGGAATAAAATCGAAATCCAGTTAAAATGTGATTAAAATGCCGTTCGAATTGACGGGTATAAATATCAAGAAATTTTACAAAAAAATCTTTCATCCGCCTTTTACTCAGGTGCACTTTTGCATTGTAGTCAATATTGATAAAATCCTGCTTAAAAAAGTCTATAATTGGAGGCACAACGACTTCAATTCCTTGTCCAATTAACCAATCAATAATATGCTGGTTCGCAAAGCCATTATATTTCAGGAAGATTTCTCCAACGATACCAATTTTGGGAAGGTTTCTAGGGTAAACAGAAATTTGGTTGAAATCATTGACTGATTTTTCAAACATAGTAAACATTGTTTGATAGTCTTTTAACCTTACTATTTTAGTGAGTTCTTTCAGATAATAATCCTGTAACTGCTTGCTTTCTCCAGTATTTTTTTCTCTTGAAACTGTGGCATAGTACATTTTTGCCAGTGAATCCGCGAACAGGGCCGCACAAAAAAGAATTTTTAAAAGCTTTAGCCAGTCTACCTTAAATCCTGGTTGATGATTGAGACCTTCCGCCAGGGTACATGAAATAATTGGAATATCGTTGTACCCTGCAGATATCATCGCTTTTTTGATTAAAGACAGATAACTTGAAGCTCTGCACTGGCCACCTGTCTGGGTGATTCCAATGGCAATTTCCTCATGATTATATTTACCGGATTTTAAGGCTTTAATGATGTCACCGACAACAATTGTCGCTGGATAACAAATATCATGGTTTGAATACTGCAGACCAAGCTCAACTGATTCACGATCCGGACGGGGTAAATTAACCATTTTATAGCCAGCTAAAGCGAATACAGCTGGAATCAAGGGAGAATAACTATCAGCAAAATGGGGTGCTAGTATCGTCCGTTTGCGGTCTTCATTTTCAAAAAAGGGTGTCGTAATTCTGAAATTATGATTCCGATATTCCTTTTGATCTTTTAATTTTAAAGATTCTAATAAAGACCTTAGTCTCAGTCTCACAGATCCGGTACTATTGATTTCATCAACCTTTATCAAAGTATAGTTTTTCCCCGCTGTTTTAAGAATTTCCCTTACTTCATCCGTTACTAAAGCATCAGGACCACAACCAAAGGAATTTAGTTGAACCATTTGAATATTTTGGGGCTGTTTGCTGACCCATTCAGCAGCCTTAAGTATCCTTGTGGGATATGACCATTGCATTAATACCTGGCTCTGCTCTGATTTTAAGCTATTATCATAAGAGATAGCATCTTCACTGATGACATCCGTCCCCAGGGCAGCGAGTACCTCCGGAGTTTTATGATTGATTAAGGGATCAAGATGATAAGGTCGACCCGCTAAAACGATTAACAAACGATTTTGTTTAATTGCTGCTTGAATAATGATCTCACCTTGTTTTTTTAATTCCTTTTTAAAACGTGTTTGTGCGATCAAGGCTTTTTCCAGGGCCTGGTTAAGCTTAAAGTGTGATATTTTAAATGGTTTTAAGTATTTCTGAAGGGATTTTCGTAGCAAAACGATATCATTAAAGTTGACCACAGGATTATCAAAGGGGATGCCGGTTTTTCCAAGTGGGTCATTGGCACTTTTTATCACTTCTCCGTAACTACTAACAATCGGGCAATTATAAGAATTTGTGGAATCAGAAAACTCTTTGGTTTCATAAATTGCTAATGGATAAAAAATACGATCTACCGTCTTTTCTATTAAATCTTCGACATGTCCATGCATCAATTTTGCAGGAAAGCAGATACTATCAGACATAATCATTCCCATACCTTTTTCACAAATCTTTACTGTTGAGGGTGAAGATAGTACTACTGCGAAACCACAGCTGGTGAAAAGTGTTTCCCAGAAAGGTAAACTTTCATACATTCCCAAAGATCTTGGGAGCCCTATTTTTAACTGTTGGGGGTCAACTACTGGAGGAGCATTTGAAAATAGTAAGTGGTTTTTTATCTTAAAAAAATCGGTCCCTGCTTTTAACTTTTTACCCCGGCTGGAAAAAAAAGATTCACACTTATTACCTGAAAAGTAGGATTTATGATGATCAAAAGAAAAACGGGTTACCAGACACATATTTTCACAACCTTTACAATTCACCTGACGCGTTTTATAGTTTTTTGCTGAAATCAGGTTTTCCAAACCGATAAATGAAGTGATCTCATCTGGAAAAGTTCTATCGTTATTTTGGGCAATCAAAGCTGCACCAAAGGCGCCCATCAATTCCGGAATATTTGACACCCGGACCTCTTTTTCTGACAGCAATTCCAAAGCCCGAACAAGCGAATGGTTTTTGAATGTTCCGCCCTGGACCACAATCCGGTCGCCAAGATCAGACATCCTGGTGAGATTAAGAACCTTAAACAAACAGTTTTTAATGACTGAGTATGAAAGCCCTGCACTGATCTCAGCGACAGAGGCATTTTCTCTCAAAGACTGTTTTACTTTAGAGTTCATAAATACAGTACACCATGTTCCAAGATCACAGGGAGCATCCGCCAGGCAAGCCATTTCCGCAAATTCGGAAATTCCAATTCCCAGTGATTGTCCAAAAGTCTCAATAAAAGACCCACATCCCGAAGAACAGGCCTCATTTAATTCAATCCGATGAATAGAACCGTTAGAAATAAAAATTGCTTTCATGTCCTGTCCACCGATATCCAATACAAATGATACTTCTGGTTGAATTGATTGAGCAGCTGTAAAATGAGCAATCGTTTCTACGATGCCATGATCGATACCTAAAGCTGCCTGGATAAGATCCTCTCCGTATCCGGTGACAGAAGTTTTAACAATTTCCAGTTCCGATGCATGCTGATCTTTCTCTTTTTTAAAAAAATTTAATCCAGTTAAAACCGAATCTATG
>Ga0233431_1002661_pt1 | contig 24116 bp, 24 predicted proteins | sample SI_118_April2016_FD_179867 | JGI IMG/M metagenome (GOLD analysis project Ga0233431, IMG submission 179867) | Seawater microbial communities from Saanich Inlet, British Columbia, Canada - SI_118_April2016_200_MG | ecosystem: Environmental > Aquatic > Marine > Inlet | place: Canada: British...
TTGGTTTTATCTGATTCATGGTATCCTGGTTGGGTTGCTAGTGTAAATGGTGTTGTTGTGAATGTTGAAGAGGTTAACTATATGTTCAGAGGTGTTGAAATCGGGGAAGGTGAAAATGAAATAGTGTTTTCTTATGAACCTAAAACATTTTATTATGGATTGATTATAACACTATTTACTATTATTATAGTTTTAATTGTTCTATATAAGAAATACATAAAACACGAATAGAGACGTGCATAGTAATAGTTCTGATGCGATTAACATCAATACTATTTGTGATTCTTTAAATTTTCCAAGTTTCATTGGTATGTGTGTCAGAGAGTATATTTTTTTATATGGTGCGGTTAATATGTTATCTTTTCCTATTCTTCCAAAACTTTCTGCTTTGAATCCTGATCTGGCTTTTAAAATAAATTCCGCAAACCATGGTAAGAATGCCAGTACTGCAAATTTTTCCATATTTCCTATTATTGCTACTACTGCAATGCTTGCACCGATCATGTATACTAAACTGTCCCCTGGAAGTATTTTAGCTGGACATCTATTGTAGAACAAAAATGATAGTAATGCTGTAGCAATAGATAATGCTATTATTGATGCCTGTATTTCTCCTATAGTGTATGCATATATTCCTAATGTTGATAATAATACAGTTCCTAGTCCTGCTTCAAGACCATTTAAACCAGCTAACATGTTAAATGCATTGGAAGAACCAACTATTGCTATTGGTACTAAAATTAGTGGATATAATATACCGAAATCTACAGGACCAATGAACGGTACTGACATTTGAGAGCTTCCTGCCATTATTGCCATTAGTGGTATTGCTGCTGGTAGTGTTAGTAACGGTTTTTGCCATTGCTTTAGTCCTATTTTTTTGAATCTTCCTACTGGTCGTTTCATTAACGTACTCATATCGTCTAGCATTCCGATGAGTGTTATTATTAGAATTGTTGAAATTCCTGCGAAAATACCAATTAGTGAAGATTGTGATTTTATTATGAATGTGTTTATCCAAACAAATGTAAACACAGCTGATAGAAATCCCATTAGGACTGGGAGTCCACCCATTTCAGCTATTTTTGGTCTATTGAATTTCTGTATGTCAGTTCCAACTATTCCAATTCTCTCTAAAAAAATTATAGTTTTTGGGGTTATTAGAAATGTTACTAAAAATCCAATTATTAATGACAATATCAGAGCTATCATTGTAACACCTTGTATATAGTGACTCCATTCTGTCCATAAATATTTGTATTGTCATAGAGATTTTCAAAGTTTTTATCTACATTTAGATAGTTTACAAAATCAGCTGGATAGAATTCTCTTAATTTTTGTTGTGATATCAATCCATTCATTACAAGAATATAATCTATTCCATTTGATTTCATGTGTTCATATGATATGTCATTATTTGTTAGATATATTTCTTCTGCATCTTTCCCTATTGATGATTTTCTATTGCATTGGTACATTGTGTGATATGCATATGCTGATAATATTACTGAGTCGCTTTCAGTGTTTTCTTCTACCCAATTACAACCATCAATAAATCCTGGTGAGAATTGTTTTACTACTACCATTGTGTCTATTTTTTCTTGTCCATATACCCATAAGGAAAATAATAGTATTATGATTATCATGTAGCCAAAATATTTGTTATATTTTTTGAAATAATCATATAATTCATGTGATAATAAACCTATCAATATAACAATTCCAATATTCATAGGAAGTAGATATCTTGCCGCATCTTCTGCTCTTTCCATACTGAAATATATGAGTGGTGATGCAGATATTAATAATAATGATGCTATTTTTGTCAAACTGTTTTTATTTAGTAGCATATATCCAAGTCCTAATATGAATAGTATCATGATAGTCCATCCATGTGCAAATCTAAAATAATTAATTAATCCGAATGATAATAGGTTTGCGTCACCACCAGTGCCTAAATTTCTTCCTTCAAATTCTAAACCTGCTATTTTTTCAGATTCATGTGTGAATAGAGCTTCACAATTTGAATGGTCTAGTCGTATTTCACCTAAACATATATCTGAAAATATGATAGTATTTCTAATCATCCACGGTGAAATAAATATCAGTGCTATTATTAGGATAGTTATTAGTATTTTTATCTTGTTTTTATTTTGTGATTTCATGGCATATAATATTGAGAATATAATAATCAGAGGACCTGATCGTTTTGTTAATATTGAAAGTGCTATTGTTATTCCTGCTAGTAATATATGTATTTTTTTATTATGATCGAAAGATTTTGTTATGAATATAATGGATGTTATTATTAACATCAATAGAAGGGTATCAGTATACCCCATAACACCATATGTTATCACTGCGGGTGTCATCAGTAATGTTATTGCTGCGATTATACCTGCCTTTTTTTCACCATGTGATTTCATTAATATGAAAATCAAAAATGCACTTAGAAGAGAGAATACTGGTAATAATAATTTTGTACCAATTTCTCCAAAATAAAAACCGAATGTTTCGATTAGTGGAAACATGGGTAGATAAGTATTTCTCATCATCATTATATCATTCTGGAAATATGGGTGAAATTCTGGTATTATATGGTTTTCTGAGACCCATCTTGATAATGATGCGTAAACACCTTCGTCACCGAAAACTATTGGGGATGTTGTTGATATCAAGAAATACTGTGCTGCTGCTATGATTATCAATATTATCGCTATATGGGTTATGCTTATTTTCATATTGAATCCTCTTCTAGTAATTAGACAGAAAATATTATTTAAATAGGTGTTTGAAGAAGGTTCTTGATGATTTCAATGTTCTTGCTATTTCTTCAGGTTTTGTTATCATTTGTTTTGCTTTATACGCTATGTATGAAGGACGTAAATAGAATGCTTTTTTGGCTTTTATTGCTTCTTGTACTATTTCTTTAGCAGACAGACCTGGAAGATTTATTACTGTATTGTGTTGACCATCATTTATTAACCATTTTTGATAATCTTCTGTTTCAAGATAGCCTTTTTCTTTTGCCCATTGATATGCTTCTGTTTTTGGATATGGCATTAATGGGAAAAACTGTGCTGTGTCTGGTGCAAGTTCTTTTGCAAATTGTATTGTTTTTTGAATAGTTTGTTTAGTTTCACCAGGGAAACCTAGAATAAAGCAACCATGTATCAATAGGCCTGCTTTTTTTGCATTTTTTGCAAATTCTCTGGATTGTTCAAGTGTGATTCCTTTTCGTGCATTATTTAGGAGTTCTTGAACACCAGATTCAAATCCAGCTATTAATAATCTACATCCAGCTTCTTTCATTAGAACCATTGATTCTAGATCGAGGTTAACTCGTACATTTGCATACCATTTTACTTTTTTATGTATCCCTTTTTGTATAAGTAATCTGCACATTTTTTTTACTCTATCTAAATCAGCTGTTAGGGTATCATCTTCTATTGCAATGTCTTTAACTTCTGGAAGATTTTTTATAATGTATTCAAATTCAGCTACTACATTTTCGGCGGTTCTTAATCGATATCGCCTGCCACTGAAAACTTGTGGATAATTACAGAAGAAACATTTGAATGGGCAGCCTCTACCAGTTATTATCATAACCATCGGATATCTAGCAGCTGCATAAAAATAATTTTGAATATTTAGGTGTTTTTTGTATACTTCTGAGACAAATGGAAGCTCGTCTAGATTTTCTATTGGAGGCATATCTGGATTATTTATTATTTTTCCATCTTTTCTATAAGTTAATCCACGGACAGTTGATATGTCTTTTTTGGCTTTTATTGCCTGTGCTAGATCCCGTACTATATAATCATACTCACGACGAGCTATAGCATCTATCTTGTCGCTTTTTTTCATGGTTTCTACTGGTAGAGCAGATACATGTGTTCCTACCAGAACAGTGAATGTTGGCATTTCTTTTTTAATTTCATTTTTTATAGATTCTAGAACTTTAATATCATTATCTATGCTCGGCGTGGATGTTTCAATTATTATTAATTCTGGTTTGAATTCTTTAGCTATTTGGACGGTTTTTTTAGTGTCATATCCTTGAGCAGGAGAATCTATAAATTTTACTTCAAATCCACTATTTTCCAACACTCCTACAGCTGAAGCTAGCCAGAATGGGTAGTATAATGTGCCACCTTTGGTCACTGCTGGGGATCTGGATGTTCGGGAATATTTTGGGAAGTATGGTGGGTTTAAAATTAAGACTTTCATAATACCTTCCTGTTTATGATAATATTTAAATAATTGGATGTTAATGGTGGTTTGTGTGGTTGTTGTGTTATGCTTGATGAAATAAAGGATAAACAGAAAAAATTTGATGTTGATCCTCTTCAAAATGCTTTGATCGGAAGACGATTTTCGAAATACTTTACGTGGATTATGATTAAATTGGGAATTCATCCGATTGGTGTTACGGCACTTTCTGGTGTTTTTATTATTTTTGCTGGTTATTTATTCCTTTCTCCGAATCCCATTAATTGGATACTGGCTTGGGTTTCTATGCAGTTTTATCACATACTTGATTGTTCGGATGGTGAAGTTGCTAGAATGACAGGAAAGGGATCTAAGTTTGGTGCATTATTTGATGGAATATTACATCCGTTTGGGAATTCACTGCTTTTTGCTTGTGCGTCTCTGGGTTTGGGTAGTGTTCCATTGGCTGTATTTTTTGCAGCTGCATTTCCAATGCATAGTTGGATACGTTTACAGCGTGTGATACATGGTATAGGTAAAGTAGATGATGTTCCAATGAGTCGTAAGGGATTGAGAATAATATTATCTGTTTTTGTTGAGGCACATGCTAATATATTATTGGTGTTGGGCATTGTTGCATATTTGGGATTTGATTATAGATTAGTGATTCTTTATATGTTTGCATTTTCTGTTATTAGTATGTTTGTATATAAATTATTTAAAATTAATCGTGAGTTGAATTAAAATGTTGATTGTTTCACAAAACCTTACTAAATATGATATGACTTTTCCAGATGATGTCATTTTAAGAATAAATCTTGCCTGGATAAATAATTTGGATGAATTAAAGGAAATATTAATTAAATATAGTCATAATGATATTTTTTTAGATTTACCAACAAAGAGACTCAAACCTCCTAGCAATAAATATACTATGGATGAACTGGTTCCGATTATACGTGAAAATAAAAATATAAAATATTTTGCTGTATCGAATGTCGAGCATCCAGATGACATTTCAAAAATAAAATCAAAACTTCCTCCTAATGTTATTATAGTACCTAAAATTGAAAGCATACCTGCGATACACAATATTGATAATATTGTTAATTCTTTGGGTGAAAATAGAATAATAATGCTTGATCATGATGATTTATATTCGTGTATATTGAAGGGTGGTCATCCAAGTGAAAAACTTAGAGATTACATCGAACATCTAGAAAAATTCTGTAATAACAATAATACAATATTATTGAAAACTCGAGGTGTGATATTTTCTTGCAAATAAAAGAATTAGATGTTAATTTGGATATAGCTATGGACATTGATCAGCTTACTAGTGGTGGGTTTTATCCTCTCGAAACGTTTATGGGATTTAATGAGCTGGACAGTGTTCTTGATAATATGAGATTGAAATCAGGTAATGTTTGGCCAATACCTATTGTTTTTCCAAAACCAGATGGTGTTGATATTGGAGATGAACTTTTAATTAAATTTCAAGGGACTGATTTTGCAAAGATGATTATTTCTGAAATTTTTGAATATGATCTGGATATGTATGTGAAAAAACTTTATGGTACAGATTCTAAGGATCATCCAGGTGTTTCTAAAGTTTTGTGTGGTGGTAATCAGTTTATTACAGGTAAGATTAAAAAATTAGTTGAGCTGTCTACTATTTTGAAAACAGATTCTATGACACCTGATCAAGTTAAAGAAATAATAGCGAAGCGGGGTTGGAAGGATGTTGTCGGTTTTCATACTAGAAATGTTCCACATAGAGCACATGAATTTCTTCAAAAAACCTCGTTGGAACATGTTGATGGGATATTATTACATCCGGTTGTCGGTTCTAAGAAAAAAGGAGATTTTAGAGATAGTGTTATAATGAAGGCATATGAAGTTTATGTTAAAAACTATTTACCCCAGAACAGAACAATATTCACTTCTTTATTGACATATTCAAGATATGCTGGACCTAAGGAGGCAGTATTTACAGCTATTGTTAGAAGGAATTATGGATGCACTCATTTTATTGTTGGTAGAGACCATACTGGTGTAAAGGATTTTTATGGAAAATACGATTCACATAAGATATTTGATACGTTGGGTGATGTTGGGATCAAAATAATGAAATTCAGAGAGCCTTATTATTGTACTAAATGTAAGCAAATAACAACTTCTAAAACATGTCCACATAAGGAGAGTAATTATTCTTCTATTAGTGGGGGTGATCTTAGAAAAAGCATTATTGAGAATGGTATTTATCCGGATACGCATGTTAGAAGAGAGGTTTTTGAACTGTTAAAAAAAATTAAAGATCTTTTTGTTGATTAAGAAAAACCTTAAACTGGTTGTGATCGATATATAACCGTTTACGTTCTAATATTGTTATGGTAAAACGACCTAATTATGGTGAGGTTGATCTTAGTATTTTTCCTAAATCTGTTGATTTGGGTAATGTTTCTTGTTCTGTTTTAGGTGATGTGACTGAACATGATGTTGCTGGAAAGATATCATATATAATGGATCGGGTTGGATATCATGAAAGAAAGCTTGGTATTTATGGTAAGGGGCCATTTGAGCGTTCTCAGGATAAAAGACGTGAACTTACTCAGATATGTGGAAATGATGATGAGTGGGTTGGTAGGGTGAAAAACGCTATTTCTTTTATTACTGGTTATGATGAAGATCAGATAACAGATGATATGATAACCAAAGGTGTGAAATTGGCTGATTTTAATGAAATTGATGTTTCTTTGAATAATTGTGAATATTGTAATGATGGTTTGCGTGTTTCTGGGTTGTTTGGTATGTCATATATGAGGCAGATGAAAGAAAGTGATCAATTTGGTGGGGATTTTCCAATGGTTTTGGGATTGTTACAAACTAATGATGGTGAAGTGATTTACGGTAAACGTGGTGGTTCTAGATTCAATGAAACCATTGCTAATATTCCGTTAGGTTGTTTGGTTCCGGAAACTGATAATTGGTTAAAACATACAATACAAGAAGAATTGAAAGAAGAAACTGGAATAGATCCGAATAATGCTGATATAGAATGTATAGGCACTGTTGTCGATTCTGGTATATTTAGTAAAAATACATTATTTTTATTCGGTATTAAAACAGATTATAGTTTTGATGACATTGAATCAATATGGCAAAAATCTAAAGATAAGAAAGAACATACAGAATTGATTGCACTTGGGGTTGAAGAAGTTGTTGAGACAATGATGTATAAAAGATATGATTTTTCAGTTGCTGATTCTAATAATGTTCCAAAAACAACTCCTGGAAATTATGGTGCATATTTACCATCTACTATTGGTTCAACTATTCTTTGGCAGATTAAGAATGGTATGATGAATGTTGATGATGTTCCAGCTGGTGTTTTAGTTAAGAACTAACCCTTTACAAAACCAATTATAATTCCCAACACCCATGAGAAGTTTCTCAGTATTGATATAAATGGTAGTAATAGTATTTTTGGTTCTTTTTTCTTTACGAGAATTGATAGTGTTTGTGGGATTGCTAATAAAACAAATGTTTTAATGAATAGTGAGCGTGTCATATATTCGTCAAAGCCTTGTTTGTGTTTTTTGTAGTGTGTTGGTCTATATCTTGCATGCATGTAGTGTCTGTAAAAGAATTTTTTAATAGAATCTGAACCATGTTCATGTATTACTTGAACTTTATTTGTGTGAAATATTTTGAAATTATTAGAAGTTAATTTTTTTGAGAAATCCCAATCTTCTCCAGTTGCTTCACCACTGGTGTAATCTTCGAATCCACCTATTTTCTTGAAGACATTGGCCTTAACAGCGAAACATGTAGTTGCTGCTATTGATACAAAATTTTCTCCCATCTGTTCAAATCTATATTCATATTCCAGACCTGTTAGGTAACATAATAAATTTCCTTTTTTGGGTGTGAGTGGTTTTCCAGATACCGCATCTGCTTGGGTTTCGTTAAATACTTTAATTAGATTTTCTAGTGTGTTTGGGAGCATTATACAATCAGAATCTAAAAAGAATAATATGTCTCCTGTAGCAACTTTAGCTCCTGCGTTTCGTTTTTCACCTGGTCCAAAATCACCTTCCATAAAAATATGGTTTGTATTTAGTTCCAATGTTTTTTCTCGATCACTTATTGTTATTACTTCTATATTTTTGTAATTTTGATTTAATACAGATGATATACAAGCTCTTGTTACGGGTAATAATTTCCTGAAAGGTATTATGATTGTGATTTTCATATGATCAACTACTGATAGCTTATTGTTGGGATATTTAAAAATGTGCGAAATAGTAGTATTATTGTGATTTTATGATTGATCCACGAATCTCGATTATTAGTAAGTATGTTAATGGTAGGGTGTTGGATATGGGATTTTGTTTTGGTCATCTACATGAGCAGATTAAAAAAATTACTGATGATGTTTGGGGTATAGATATATCTTATAGTGGTAATGAGAAAAACCATATCATGGGTGATGTCACTGATATGAAATTTGAAAATGCTTTTTTTGATGTGATTGTTGCTGGTGAAATAATAGAACATTTAGATAGTCCTGAAAAAATGATTTCGGAGTGCCATAGGGTTTTGAAATCTGGTGGAATATTGATATTGTCTACACCGAATAAAAAATCATTGCTTAATAGGATTCTTAAAAACTATGAACATCAGTGGCATAAGATATTATTTGATGAAAAATCAATACGTGATATTCTTTATAATAAATTCGATGTAATAAGTTTTTCACACTTTCCATTTACGTCTGCATCTACATCTGATTATGGAATGATGAGGAAAGTCAAAACAGTTTTTAGATTATTTTTAAATATTTTTACACCAAATAATTTTAAAGAAGATATGATTATAGTCGCTAAAAAGAGATTATAGTTTTTCTATGTACTTTTTAATGTTTATTAATAATTTTTTATTTTTTGATTTGAATTTGAGCTTTTTGCTGTTTTTTATAGCATTTTCAAGAGTTCTTATATTGTAAACTACTGTTATTTTATTTGTTTTTGATAGTTCTTGTGCCAATTCTAATTGGTGGTTATTTACAGCTTCTCCAAATTTACTTAATCTTGGTACTATGATAGGTTTTTTGTTGTTTACTAAACAATCTATTATCAATCCAGCACCACCATGCGTTATTGTTATTTTTGATTTTTTTATATAATTAATCATTTTTCCATGTGTGCATGTTTTAAAAAATGGATAATGCTTTGGTTTATATCTCGAGCTTCCTATTTGAGCGAATACTTTTTGTTTTATTGTTTTGTTTTTAACTAATTCATCTATTTCTATTAAGAGTCTATCAAAACCCTGGGTGTGTGTTCCAATAGCTATGAATATCATATCACAGCCCCCCAATATTTTGCTTTTTTCCCACAATTTTTTAGTAATTGTTTCCATTGAACTAGGAATATATCTGAGAATGGGTATGCTAATTTTCCTGTGAGTGATAGGTGTGTTATTCTACAGATACTTTCAATGAATATTGTTTTCTTTCCAGATAATTTTCCTAAAATAATAGACGGAATAGATATTCCTGCCCCTGTTGATAATATCATATCTGGGTTTTCTTTTTTTAGAATATTGAAACTTTCAAATATGTTTTTTATTAGACATATTGGGTTTCTTCCAGGATCTGTTATGAATATGGTTTTATATTTTTCTGATAAATTAACAGTATCGTTTCTTTTGGTTGTTAGAAAAAAGATATCATGATTTTTTAATGCTGGAAGTAACTGCTTAGCTTCTGTCAGGTGTCCGCCAGCTGAGCATGTTATACAGATTTTCATTTTAAATGAGCTCCTATTGGTTTTCCCATAAATTTCTATTTTCTTTATACCACTTTACTGTTTTTTCTAAACCATCTTTTAGTGGAGTGATGGCTTTCCAGTTTAGTAGCGTATTTGCTTTTTCAACTCCTAAGAATTGGCGATTTATTTCACCTTTATTTTTTCCAAGTATCTCTGGTTTTACATCTGAATCGCATGCAGATATAATTTCATTGAATAATTCGATAACAGATATTGGTACACCGTTTCCGAAATTGAAAGCCTGGCTTCTTATTTCAGGTTTGTGGACATTTTCTGCTAGTGTTAGATAAGCATCAACACAATCTTCTATGTACATATAGTCTCTTTCTAGAGTTCCATCACTTCTTATTATTGGTGTTTCTCCTTTCAATACAGAAGATATTGTCCCTGGAACAATTCTGCTCATGTGTAGGTCACCACCACCGTAAATATTAGCACATCTTGTTACGGCTATTGGAAGACTGTACATTTTTGCATATGATCTACTGATAATATCTGTACATGCTTTTGATGCATCATATGGGTATAATCCATTTAGTGGCTGTTCTTCATTGTATGGTAAAACTTTTTGATCGCCATAAGCTTTGTCAGAAGAAGCAACTACCATTCCTTTTAGTGTTTCACACAATCTAGCAGCTTCTAAAACATTCCATGTTCCTTTTATGTTGCACTCGAAAGTTGGTAGTGGACTTGTGTTAGCATCACCCACAATAGCTTGTGCAGCTAGGTGGAAACAATATTCTACTTTATTTTTTTTAAATATTTCTTTCATTCGTTCTAAATCTAGAATATCTCCCTGTACTACATTTACTTTTTCTCGTATCTTTAGTAAGTCTAGTGCATTTTTCTTTTCAGGTTTTCTTACAACTACAGTTACATTTGATCCAAAAGAAACTAAAGTTTTAGTTATCCAACTGGCTATGAATCCATCTGATCCTGTAATAAAAATATTTTTTCCTTTCCAAAATCCATTATTCATATACATCACCTATATCCGACTTAGTCAGTAAATATCAATCGTTCCAACATTTCCACGGTTTCCCATTTATATTCCATTGATCATTTAGGAATCCAGTATCCTTTAGAGTATCCATACATTTCCAAAATCCATTGTGTTTGAAAGCACATATTTGATTTATTTTAGCTAATCTTTCAAATGGACCTTCTACCATCATTTCATTTTTATCTAATTCTGAAAATATTTTTTTATTAAATACGAAAAAACCACCATTTATCCAGAAATCTAGTAGTGGTTTCTCTTTGAAACTCTGTATCATGTTGTTTTCGTTCATGGTTACTTTACCAAATTGTGAATGTTGTTGTATTACTGAAATTGTTGCTGTTTTTCCATAGTTTTTATGAAATTTTAATAAATTATTAATGTCAATGTTTGCTACACCGTCGCAATATGTGCAGAAGAAGTCATCATTTTCTATTAAATGTTCTATTTGTTTTATTCTCCCTCCAGTTAATGTGTCTTCACCCGTATCAATAAATTCTATATTGAATTCTGTGCTATTTTTGAAATAATCCTTTATCATGTTTCCTTTGTGTCCTAAACAGAGAATAAAATCATTATGACCGAAATGTTTGTATATCTTCATTACATGCCATATTATTGGCTTTCCACCAATTTCTATCAGGGCTTTTGGTAAGTCTACTTTACCTAATCTAGTTCCTTTTCCACCACACAATATTACAGTTTTCATATCGTCACCTAGAGAATGGTGTGTTCTGATTATATAAATATTAATTATTTAGACCAATTTTTCATATAAATTCATATATGCTTTTGTGAATTTTTTCCAATTGTATTTTTTTGATAATTTGAGGTTTTTTTTGCCCATTTTTTGAGTCAGTTTTGGATTTTTATATAGATGATAAATTGCATTTATCAATTGTCTAGTGTTGTTTTGTTCTATTCTGATTCCTTCAAAATCAAGAGGTATTGTTGATATTATTGCACATCCTGAAGCCATAGCTTCTGTTAATACTAATCCAAAACCTTCTCCCAGAGACGGTAAGCAGAAAATGGCGGCTTTGTTATAATATTTTATGACGTCTTTGTCTGATAGGTATCCTAAAAATTCTACGTTTTTTGGAGCTATTTTTTTTAATCTGGTTTCATCCTCACCACGTCCAATTAATTTAAAATTTATTTCTGGCAATGTTACTGCAGCCGCTATCAATTGATCTAGACCTTTTTGTTTTGAGAGTCTTCCTACATGTAAAACAAACATTTGTTTTTTTGTTGGTTTGTATTTTCCCTCTCTTGGTATTCCTGGTGGTATTATGATTGTTTGTTTTTTTGGTATTCCTATATTTAGACCTTCTTTTTGTGCGTAATTGCTACTAAAAACTATTTTATTATATTTTTGCTTTAATTGGAATTTTTCAGTTTCTTTTGATAGTGTTCCTAAAATTAGTCCCCTCATTTTTATCCATTGGTTTGTGTATATGCCATGAACATGACATATTACCGGTTTTCCTATTTTTTTACCGGCTACATAAGAAGCTAAACATGCATTATAATTGTTTGTTTGTATAAGATCAAATTTTTTGGCATGTTTTTGTATAGATTTCCATGCGAAATTCATCATGTATCTGTTTATTGGTAATCGAATTGTTTTTATTCCATCGTAATTTTTTATTTTTGGGTTACCTGTTGTTAATATTTCTACACATATTCCTGCTTTTTTGAGATTTTTAGCCATTTCATATACTAGGATTTCTCCACCACCGAATGATTCTGGTGGAAAAAGTTCATGGGTAATGAGAACTTTCATGGTTAGAATAAGATTGTGTTGGTTTTAAAGCTTGTTGTTTTTATTTAGTCTATAATCAATACCTTTTTTCATTATGAATACCAATACACCAAGTGCCATTCTAATTCCCTTTATTAAATTTGATGATATAGGATATTTTACTGTTACTGATACTTGTTTTATTCTCATATGTTTTGTTATACACTGTATTAACATAGAACTTTCGATTATATAGCCACCATATAGATTATCTATTGACTCTAATGCTTTTTTATTCATTGCTACAAATCCACAACTTACATCTTTTAATCTTGTTTTGAATAGTGTATTGAAAAATATCCTCCATACATGGTTTCCAATTCTGTGTAGTAGTGGGACTTCTTTCCAGTTTCTATATCCCATCACAAAATCTGCTTCGTTGTTTTTTATTGGATCTAATAATTTTTCTGAATCTTCTGGATTATATTGCATATCCGTATCTACAATTACAACATATTCGATTTCTTTCATATTTTCTAATATGTAATGTGTAGCTGTTTTTATTGCTTCTCCTTTTCCTAGATTCGTTTCGTGGTTTATGAGAATTATATTTAATGTTTCTGCTATTTTTTTTGTGTTGTCTTCTGATCCATCATTGACTATTATTATATTGTCTGTAAACTTTTTGCATTTTTCTACAACTTCTTGTATATTTTTTTCTTCATTATATGCTGGCATTATTGCAACTGTGTTAAATGTTGATTTCATAGATTTTCACCTGTTCATTTCTGAAAACTTGTTTGAAGTTTTGTAGTCCTTGTCCTTCTAAGAAAAACATTTTTGTGAATATTGTGTTTTTTAGAGTGTCTGGAATCATAACGACGTATGTCATATCTTTTGATAACCATATTGTTGTTGGTATCATTTTATCAGACATTTTTATATCAAGTTGGTCCATTATAGGTTCTACACTTTTAGTTAGTGCGGTTATTTGTGATTCTGGTACCTGTAATGATGTGATTTCTCCATTATGATCATATGATAATATATCACCGAACACAAAACCTTCGTTGTTTTGTGTATATATTGGTATGTTTACATATCCGTTATTTACAATAATTATATTTGAATAGATTCTAACTATTATGTCGTTGTTTTCATTCTGCAGTGCTTGTTGTTGTGGTATTAATTGGTATAGTTGACATGTAGGATCAGTTGTTGCATCACAGCCAGTTCCGAAATATTGTAACCATTGATATTTTGATATTAGATCATCTGATACAATCCAATATACTTTTGAGCTAGTTCCTTTGTATTTTTTAATTAGTTCTAGTGAATCATGTTCATTGGAAATAGCCATTATTGCCCCAAGATCAGTTATTCTGTCATTTATTGTGAACAAACAACTATTGTCGCAATGTGCACCGTCTGCGAAGTTTCTCCTTTCTGCAAGTGCAGCTATCATATGACCCGGGTCCCACCATGTTCCCACTATAGAATCTTCTGGTGTTTGTGTTCGTAAAAATTCCCATGTGGAATCCCAATTGTAATTTATATCAGGTCCTAAACTTTGTCCATATTGTATTCCCATACTCATGGCAGAGAATGCGAAAAGTATACCTATACCGAGAGCAAGTCCTTTTAGTAATTTGTCTTTGTTTAATGATTTTAGTAAATATCCGAAACCAGATGCGATTATTATCAGGAATAGTATGGAACTAAATTCTGTAAATCGTATTCCTCTGAATGTTGTGTATATACCTAAGAAAAATAGTGTTACTATGAATGAAAGTTTTCTATTGTCTTTTTTATAATTGTAAAATAATCCGATTAATGTGAATGAAATTATTGTTATTGTTATTATTGTGTCGATCAATTTATCTCCTGTTATGAATCTTCCAGTCGCCATCATCCATCCGTTTAAATTGAATATGTTGAATGGCTGGAGTTCCGCTATAGAAATATTCACTATCCATTTTTCTGGTTTTGATGCAAAACCTATTATCACCATTATATTTTTCAATAGATCTATTTTTAGGATATATCCTAATAGTGTTGATACACTGAAAACACCAATCAATCCAATAAGTTCATTTTTATATTCAATAAGTGATTTTTTAATTTTTTTAGTAATGTTTCTATTTTCTGATTCTATTAGAAATGTTTGTAATAATAGATATGTTATGGACGATCCGATTATTAACAAAAATGAGTATATAGATAGGGCCCATCCAAGTGTTGCAGCAATCATACCAATAGTCATCCAGCAAAAATTAGGTATTGTCTTTTTTTGTAAGAACCTTAATCCTAGATATAGATTTAATATAAGAAAAAATAGTGCCATTTGATCTGTGTCGTATGAACTACCAAATGTCCGTATTAGAATCTGCGGGGCGGTTCCTATCAGGAATGCTCCAAGTAATCCTGCTTTTATTCCTGCCAATCTTTTTACTAAAAAGAATGCGGGAATTACTATTAATGCTCCATATATTGCTGACATATACGACGCTGTTGTCAGAAGGCTTAGACCAAAATTTTTGGTTAATATGTTGTGTATGAATGCTGTTAAGTATATCATGAGTGGAGAAACTATTATATCTCCTTGTCTTCCTACATAATATGTTAATTCATCCCATAGTGGTAGATGGCCCCAATCCACTATATATTTTGTAAATCTGTATTGAAACGTTGGATCGAAACTAAGTACCCTGTCTGGTACAATATTGAATGATCGTATCCATAGTGAAAATATGAATATTGCCAGTAGAATCAATATCCAGTATTTTTTTTCCATTTTAATTTTCATAGTTATCTCTCAATTTATACTCTTTTTACACTGTATAATTATAAATACGGACATTTTTGGTAGTAATTTTGATAATACGTTTGATATTATTCCTTTGAATGGGTGAAATCCTGATCCGTATATGTTTCTTGGTTGTAGTTTGTAATGATTACACATTTCTTTCAATGCTGGTGGTGAAAAAATCGTGATATGTCTTGAGAATCCGTCCATGTTGCTTTTTTCACCCCTGCCTGGTCTACCGAATATTAATTTGTTGCTAGGTGCTATATTTGTTATCTGCCACCCAAGAAGAACAAATAGTCTATTATGTAATGAACAGAGATTTGGAGTCGATATTATTGCAAATCCGCCTGGTTTCAGAATACGATGTATTTCCTTTATCATATTATCTGGGTTTGTTAAGTGTTCTATTACTTGGTTTGAAATTACTACATCGAAGAAGTTGTCTTTGAATGGAAATTTTTCATTTATATTCCCTTTTATAGCGTTTATTCCGTTTTTATTGGCTAATTTTAGTAATTTGTCATCTATTTCAATTCCATATAGTTCTGATATTTTTGTACTTTTCCCTATTTTTTTTGTATATGTGCCATCGTTGCATCCAATATCTAGTAGGTTAGCGCATTTCGATTTTTTTAATATGTCGATAATTTTATTTTGACATTGATCATAAGCATCGATTTCTATAGATTTTAGCATTAATATCACTATATCATTATGTTGATAATAATAATTTATATATGTCTATTATCCCATTTACAATTTTTCTATTATCGAACCTCTTTTTTATGAATTTTGCTGTCTCGAGGCAATTTTTGATTTCATTTTCATTATTGAATATGTTTTCCTTTGGTAGGTGATCTCTTATACTTCCCACATTACTTCCTATTACTTTAGTTCCGACAGATAATCCTTCCATCATTATTGTTGGTAATGGTATTCTCCACTGTGAAGGTACTGCTAGATATTCATATTTTTTAATATATTCTATTATTTTTGCATGTGGTAATGGACCAAGAACTTCCATTTCTACATTTAATTCTTTTGCTAGGTTTATGCATTTTTTTACATAAGACGGGTCAGCATCTAGTATACCAGCTGCATAAAGTCTGTATCCAGTTCCGGATAATCCTTTTATTAAAATATCTAAACCTTTGTGTGGAACAAACCACCCAACATATAGGATGGTTTTTGGTATTTTTTCTACTTCAGGAATTTCTGGAGTGTCCAATACAAGTGATGAAATTGATATTTTGTTTGCTGGTATATTATTGTCAGTTAGTATGTTTTTTGAATCCTGAGAAATTACAAAGAACCAATCTATCATTTTTGCGTTTTTTTCAAACGTACCCTTTCTTAATGAGAAAACATTTCCTGGCAATCCAAAACATCTTGTACATTTTCTACTATGATATTCATAACAAATTTTTTGCTGATGTTTTATGTACAGTGATGATAGTGGACAGAACATCCAGTAATCATAAACTGAGAAAACTACTTTAATTCCTAATTCCTTGGCTGCTTTTATTGCTGAGAATCCGAAAAATTTGAAATTGTGTAAGTGAACTATGTCTGGTTGTTCCTTTTCTAGAATTTTTTTTACATTGTTGTAAACCATTTTGTTGAATGGGTATAATCCTAAGTGTAAGTTTGTTGACAATCCTTTGAATTTTATTGGAACTTCATAGAATTTCAAATCTGAAACAGGGGAATCTTGTGTTACTTTTGATGTTATTAGAAAAACATCTGCTACGTTTCCTTGTTCCCGTATGAATCTTTCTGCAGCCCATTCAGCTCCGGCACATCCTTTCTGAAGCATTGGGACAGTATCAGCAATGTGGCATATTTTCATTTATATCATCTAGTAGTTCATTTCTATTACCATGCATTGATATATCGATAACTACCGCTTACAGTTCGTAGACATTATACATCTTTACTTATTCCATATTTTTTTCTTCTATTTTCAAAGTTGAACACAGTACATCCTTGACATAATATTGGTACTGGTGCTTTTGGATTAACTACCATTTTTCTGAATTTTTTATATCTTGTTGAATTCCATATTTCTTTGAATGGTGTCTTAAAGATGTTTCCAAATGTATATTTATGTAACCATGGTCGGTTGTCTCTTTGTATACATGCACAACATGGAACAATATCTCCATTGATCAGAATATATGGTTCTTTCCACACGACACAACAATCACCAGGTGGTTTTGTATTTTCTTCATAGCTTGGTCGTTGATAGAAAACTTCTACTCCTCGTTTGTCTCCACGTTTATACACACTATCGACTTCTTCGGTTGTCGGTTCATATTTTAAATGTTTAGTTTTTTCACTAACTAATACTTGTTGAAAATCTATTGTAACATGTTCAGAAACCCATATACCATATTTATCTTTTAAGTCTGCAACAAGATCTATAAATTTTAATAATTCATGTCGATTTATTGACATTGGTGTAAAATGAAAAACTATTTGAGGTAACATTGATTTCTGTTTTTTCTTTTCTTCTATAAGGTCTATTACATTTTCCCAGACTTTATCAAAATTACTTCCCACTCTTATTTTTTGATATGTTTCTTTAGTTGCTCCATCTATACTAAACCATATTTTATCTACTCCTGCTTTTACTACCCGTTCACTTATTTCATGGTTCCAATTAAATCCTTCACATGAGAAACAAACATACACGTTTCTCTTTTTTAGATACTCTACTGCCTTTATGAAATCTTTATTTAAGAATGGTGAACCCTCTCCTGTTGGGTTTGTCCATATCAATTTAGGAAATTCTTCATATATGTGCTTATACTGATCTAATGACATCATTTGCCCTTTGTATGGTTTTCCATTTGGTAATTTTAGTTGTGGGTCCCATCTACTATATTCACACTGAACGCAATTTACATTACATAATGTGATGTGTTCTAATTCAACTTCTAATGGGTATGGGCATAATGATGGAAAGAATTTGAAAATAGGATCTATAACCCCTGCTCCTACATTTTCTCCTGATATGTACCAATAGACCAAAATGGTATTGAACCACCGTTTCCATCCATATGTCTTTCGTATATACTTTAATGTTTTTTTGCTTTTTAGGCATATATCAATTGCTTTGAATGGTGCTTTTAATCGATCTTTTGCTATTAATATGAAACTGGTCTTATTTTTAATTTTTCTAATGTCTGACATCATTTATCACTTTTTTGATATATCCATGGAAATATATAAGCATTTACATTTATAGTATTATTATGAAATTTCTTGTTACTGGTGGAGCAGGTTTTATAGGGTCACATATTGCGGAGGAACTGATAAAATATGGGGAGGTTAGGATACTTGATAATTTGAAAATTGGGAAAAAAGAGTATGTTCTGAATGGATGTGAGTTTGTTAATGGTGATATTAATGACAGTAAGGCTGTTCTTGATGCCATGAAGGGGGTGGATGTTGTTCTTCATAATGCCGCTTTTGTTACGATCAGGGGTTCTTTTGAGAGAATGCGAGATGTCATTGAGAATAATTTTTTAGGAACTTTGAATGTTTTTGAAGCTGCTAAAAATAGTGGTGTGGGTAGGATAATTTTTGCATCTTCTATGGATGTTTATGGCGAACCACAGATCCTTCCAGTTACTGAGGACCATCCTCTAAATACACGTTCTCTTTATGGATTGAGTAAGATTAGTGGTGAGATGTTTTGTAAAATATTTGAGGAGAAATATGGAATAGGATGTACGGTATTGCGATATTTTAATACATATGGAATTAGACAAACCCCTTCACCTTATGTTGGTGTTATAACAACTTTTATTAATCAGGCGCTGAGAGGGGAGACGTTAACAGTTTATGGCGATGGTAATCAGACCAGAGATTATGTATGGGTTAAAGATATTGCTCAAGCAAATATGTTGGCAGCACTTTCTAAGAAGAGCGGTGTGTTTAATGTTGGAAGTGGTGAGGAGTTAACAGTTAATCAGATAGCTGATATGATTATTAATGAGATTGGTGGAAAGAAAAAATATCTTAAAGCTCCTCCAGGCGAGATAACTAAGATGAGAGCTGATATTTCTAAGGCTAGGAAGGAGTTAGGCTATGATCCAAAAGGTGTCTTGGGAAATAAGATGCCTGGATTGATTGATTGGTGGAAAGAGAGGATTTGATAATGAGTAAAGTTTTTCTTGCTGGTGGGGATGCGTATGCTGCTGCTAAGAAGGTTTTGGAGATATCAAATTTTAAAGAATTGATTAGGGGAAAAAATAAAATAGTAATTAAGCCTAATTTGGTTTCTGGTTTATCTGCTAAACATGGTGTAACAACAGATGTTGAAATTGTTAGGGCTATATTGGACTTTTGTCCGACTGGTAGTGATATTACAATAGTTGAGGGAACAGCTGGTGCAGTTGAATCTTTTGAGAAAAATGGATATATGGGTTTGAAAAAAGAATATGATGTTAATATTATTGATTGTAATAAATTTGGGTATAAAAAAGTTAAAGTGGACGGATTAATATTTAATGAAATTACTGTTTGTAAGAAGGTTCTTGATTGTGATTTTTTAATAAGTGCTGCAAAGCTTAAAATACATTCTGTTATGAAAGTTACAGCTACATTGAAAAATATGATGGGTGTCTGTCCAAAATCCCAAAGGCTTTTGATTCATTCGAATTTTCCAGAAGCTTTGGTTGATTTGATTTCTGTTAGGAGGCCTGATTTTGGTATAGTGGATGGTGTAATAGCTAATGAATTGGATGAAATTCATTCCCATCCTGTTAAAATGGGGGTTGTTTTGGGCGGTACTGATGGTGTTGCGGTTGATAGTGTTGCTGCTTTGATCATTGGTGTCGATCCCAACATGGTTTCTTATATTAATTTGGCTGCTCGACAAGGTTTGGGATCTGCTGATAATGTTCAAATTGTTGGAGAATCTGTTGAGAAATTTAGTAAAAAGTTAAGAACAGTTTGTTTTAATCCTAGAAGTATGGGTCAAATATTTGTTATAAAGGCTTTAACAAAATTAGGGTTGTTTATTTGGTATAATAATAATATCATTCCCTACGTTAAGAATGCTAAAAGACATTTAAATAATGGGAAATGATTCTTATCTTATGTTAAATGGGTTGCGTATAGAGAAATTTATAGAAGAAATGAAAAGTAATCAATCAGATCAATATTTAGAGTTGGATAAAAATAGAGAAATTTATTATATGGAGACACAGAAATATAGATTCAAAAAAATCATTTCTACTATTTCAAAATATGGAAAGCGTGTTAGAATATTGGATATAGGTGCTACACCATTTACGATTTTTCTCAAAAAAACATATTCTGAAAGTGAAGTATATTCTGTAGACAAGACAGACCTCATGAAACAGAGAATGCAAGAAAATTCAGTTAGTTTCAAAAAATTCGATATTGGGAGTGAAAAAATTCAGTTTGAAGATAATTATTTTGATATTATTATATTTACTGAAGTTTTGGAACATTTGTTTGTTTCACCGACAATTATTTTAAAAGAATTGAAGCGAGTTTTAAAAAATGATGGCGTATTGATAATGAGTGTTCCTAATATTGCTTCGTTGTATAAACGACTGGGTTTGCTTATTGGAAAAAGTCCTTTAGAAAACATGGATGATGTAATTAATAATGAATGGGCGCATGGGCACGGACACATACACGAATATAGTATGGGTGAAATGTTAAGTTTGTTGAAAAAAAATAATTTTAAAATTATTAAAAAATCATATATTCAACCAGGTATATTGGATAATGTAAATGGGTTAAAGTCGTTGTTAAGATCATTTTATTATTTTATATGCTTATTTGTACCTTTTTTTAGAACAACTATTTTCATTGAATGTCGGAAATAGTATTTTTATTATTTTTAATTTTTCTTACATTAGAATAATCGAAATCACATGAGTGGCATGTTCTTGTACATGTTATAGATTTTGGGAATGATTTGAAAGAACCATCGAATAAATTATTCATGAATAAACCATTTACTTCGAAATACATTCCACTTAAACATGCATAGACATCGCCATTTGGCATATATGCAAAGTATTTTGATCCAGCATCACATTCTTTTAATTCATTTTTACTGAATCCACCATGCATTGTTTCGTGGTTTTGGAATTTTATCCTACATTTTTCAAGTATTTCTAATTGTTCTTTAGTGTATTTGAATATTTCAACAGTTTTTGGGTCTATGAATGGATCAACGTTAAAATTTGCTCCTATTTTTTCAAACTCTTCTTTGAATTTTGGTAATGAGGACACTAGAGATGGGTATGCGACAACATATACATTTATACTATATCCATATTTTTTTAGTTTCAATACTTGTTTCTTAAAACTTTCTATATCTGTCATATGTGGATGAAAGCTAACTGCTATGATAACATCTCGTTTGATTTTTTTTAAGAAATCGTCAAGTGGTAATGATAAATTAGTAGAAATTCCAATTAAATGTTTTTTTGGTATATTGTTTATCAGTTTGTATAGATTTGGGTAACTCAACGGTTCTCCTCCAGATATGTAAATTTTTGATCGTGGGAGTTTTTTAAATACTTTAACCCAATCTTCCCAGTCACGTTCACATTCTTTTGGATATCTTTTTTTAAGATCTCTGTTATGGATCACACAGTATGGGCATTTGTATGCACAACCGAATGTTGGAAAGAAATTAATTATATTTTTGAATGGCATGTTATATATTTTTTTTACTAGACTGGCTTGTTTTTCAGGTAAATTTTTAAGTAAAAAATTAATTCCCATCAGGGCTAATTGTTTTGTCTTCATGATGAATTGTATGATGTTATAGCTATTTAAATATAAAATTCATTTTTACCGGTTTTGTAAATTGTTTTCAGCTTCTTTGATATCCTGTGGATAATTTATGTTAATATAATGACCATTGAATATGACTGGTGTGAATTTCTTTCCACCATCTATCATTTGTTGCATTATAGCTGTTATATCTGTTGTGTTTGCTGTTCTTATGTAATTGAAGATGTCTTTATTGAAAAAGTATATTCCCATTCCACATCTTGAGGTTGTTGGGGAATTTTCTGGTTTTTCAACCATTCTATGGATAATATTATTATTATGTTCTATAGAAAAATTTTCTTTCATATATATTGGATTGTGATTTTGCCACATACCTACACCATTTGTCATATTTTCTGGGATGTGTATGTCTCCTGTTATAAGACAATCGCCAAGAATAACTATGAAATTTTCTCCTACGACATCTTTAGCTTGATAAAGTGCATGTGCAAGTCCTTTTTGTTCTTTCTGTTCTACAAATTCATAATCTATGTCCATTGATTTTACATATTCTATTATTTGCTCTTTTTTATAGCCTACTACAAATACGAAATTGTTGGTATATTTTTTCCAGTAGTCTACAATATGTCCTAAAAGAGGCTTTTCACATATAATCGTCATTGGTTTTGGTATATCTAGAGAATGTGGTATTAATCGTGTTCCCTTACCAGCGCAAAGGATTACACATTTTATATTTTTATTACCTTTCCAATCATGTGTTGATTCTTGTTTTTCCATATTTATCGATTATTTTTGAACATATTTAAGCGTTTAGAGCTTAGACTTCCCATGAAGAACCCGTTTAAGCAAGTGTTGGCTATTACTAGTGATGAGTTAGTGGATATGGCTTTTTCAGATGCTAGTACAAAGGCTGATAATTTGGATTTTAAGGTCAGGAAGACTAGATATGGAACTACTAGAATGAAGGGTGCAGAAGAGATGGCTCAGCAGAAGGAGGGTGTGAGGATTTCTACTTGTGCTAATAGGTTCTATAATAAATTGATGAGTGTAGTTTCTAGTGTTCCGAGAAAACGCGATATTTCTGAGATTTATGTTGTATTTGCTGGGGAGCTTGTTGGATGGGATAGGATTGAAAACGCAGTGTCTAAAATAAAGAAGGTTGCTAATTACAATAAAAAGCTTCAGGGTAGGTATTTGGATAAATTGAAGAATGCGAGAAACACTAGTCAGATGAGGCAAACTAGAAAGGAATTCTATGGACGAACAGTTGCTGGTGCTAAAAAGGTTAGTAGAGAATTGAAATTTTTAGTGGATGCTTTTGATATTTTGAAAAATTTACCAAGCTTGAAGGAGTGTCCTACTGTTATTTTGGCTGGGTTGCCGAATGTTGGTAAGACGTCACTGTTGAAATCATTGACAGGATCTAAGCCTGAGATAAAAGCATATCCTTTTACCACAAAGGGGTTGATGGTTGGTTATTTCCCTCACAGGTATTCTGAAATTCAGTTGATAGATACACCTGGTATTTTGGATAGGAAAAAGAGAAATATGATAGAGATCCATTCGCAGATTGCATTGAATAAAATAGGGAGTCTGGTTGTATATGTTTTTGATATAAGTGAGACTTGTGGATATAATTTAGATCAGCAGATGGATTTTTATAAGCGTTTGCAAAGTGAAGTTAAAAAACCTATTATTGTTGCTATCAATAAGGTAGATGTTAAA
>Ga0233431_1002663_pt1 | contig 24094 bp, 22 predicted proteins | sample SI_118_April2016_FD_179867 | JGI IMG/M metagenome (GOLD analysis project Ga0233431, IMG submission 179867) | Seawater microbial communities from Saanich Inlet, British Columbia, Canada - SI_118_April2016_200_MG | ecosystem: Environmental > Aquatic > Marine > Inlet | place: Canada: British...
ACATGTGTTAAATCTCCTTGAAGTGGAATTTTGTTTATATATTTTGGCGTAAATAGATAATTGTAAAGTACCACTTTATGGGCATCTGTTCAACGTAAAAAGTTGCAACGAAATGAAAAAAAGATGGCAGGATTATTATCCTGCCATCCAGAAATATTTTACGGTAAGTATATTTAGATATTAGAGCTTTTCAGACTTTGCCAATTCTACAGCGCTTGCAACTATTTCATAGGAATCAGTGCGTATAATCTGGCCAGCATCATTTGTCTCTTCAAAGGTTTTGTGAATAAGAAATCCCTGAATATTTGCCTTTCTGCCAGCGCGGTCCTTTGGCATAAAAAAACCATAATCTTTAAAGCGGACCGTAATAATTTCTTCTCCGTCTTTAAAATTAATCCAGCAGCCTTTTTTCTGACAGACTTCTACCATAACGCCTTCAATTTTAAATTCCTTTCCCACATTAGCATCTCTATCAGCTAATATGGTGGCAAGTGCTGTTGATGTCTCTATAGTGATATTGTCACCATAAAAATCAGAACTTCCCGAAGAGGATTCTGAACATGACAAAATTATTAATGAAGCAATTGCAACGGTTAGAAAAAGTTTTTTCATTTGAGTTTTCCTTTTTTCAGTTGATTTTTGTGAGCATTTTTTAAGACAAGAAACATAACAATTCCACTCACACTATAAACGATTAGTGCTAGTGATATTAGATCATAATAAATCCAGGTCCATTTACCAAAGAATTCACCAGAATGCAGATCGTACATTAACCATGAAAGAGGCACCGATTTCGCTTCTTTATTGAAATGGGCATTTGCAGAACCTTGGGCGGCCCTGATATTGTCGATTTTTTCTTCGTATTGGGGGGGTAAGATTGCGGTGGGTACTTTTACTCTAAAGAAGAAATTTGTATCGTGTTCATGAATGAGTACAATGCCGGTAATCGAAATAATTATGAGTATAATGCTTGTTAGAATCATAAACCATTTCCATGTACCAAAAGAGTACCTGTGAATCAGTCGCCATGTTTTGTATTTCATTGAGATCTGTTAGATTTATATATATGTTGATAAAATTCAACAGAAATTTAAGAAGGTTATCCTCATACAGAGGAAGCTTATTTAACCTCAGCCAAATGGACTGCCAGCCGCCGCCCCGCATGCAGGGGCATTACCGCCTGCTGCTAACCCACTTTCTGAAGAAGCAATCGAAGACTTCATCGATAGTAGTCGTTTAGAATTCTTCTCATGGCAGTAATTACATTCTAATTCTTCGTCTGGGGTGGAAAATGAAATGACAAATGCATCATAATTTTTTCCACAGCTATTGCAGGAATATTCAAAAACCGGCATTTTAATTCTCCATTATTTTCATTGATAGTGTATTGTTGCAAGCTGACATTAAATCTTTTATTGATTACATCAAGATTAAAGCGACATTATTCAACTATTATTTTTAATCCCAACCCTGAACAATCTTTAAATCCCGGTCTGAAGGACTAAGTCAAGAAGCCAGAAATTTTATTTTTTATTTTTTTTCATTTTGATCATCCCCACCGGGGATTGGAGAAGCTCAGGTTCGATACCCTTTTTTACCCAGATATCTATTTAAGGATATCCACAAAACAATAAAAATTATTATTTGAAGCCATTCGTTCATATTCATACAGAGTCTATAGCATTTTTTAAAAGGGAGTTTACTTTGTCAGCAAGGACGTGCAAATCATCTCGTCCTGAAAGAGATAGCATTTTTTTAGCATCGATTGCACCCACTTTGATTGTTCCATCCAAATTATCTATAACAACGACATTACAAGGAAGCAACAGACCAACATCCGGTTCTTCAGATAATGCTTTGTGAGCGATAGCAGGATTGCATGCGCCAATAATTGTATAGGGTCGAAAATCGACGTCCAATTTTGTTTTAAAAGTGGACTTCACATCAATCTCTGTAATAACACCAAAACCGTTTTCGGCAAGTGTTTGACGAATTTTCTCATCAACAGTCTTAAAGTCTGCGCTTATATTCTTGAAATACCCGTAAGACATTATATTCTCCTTTAATCTAATCATTTTATATTGTGGATTTCATATAATTGATCATCCAATAATTTCTCAAACTGAAAATAGGATAAAAGAAACCCAGCTATATCTGCATATTAGTCTTTAAAAAGAGAAAATCGTTACAAAGTTATTTTTTGAATGAGGGAAAAAATGATATAAATCCAGCTATTGAAAAATAGAGCACACTTCTTTCAGCAGTTCCTGTCAGCATGCACTGCCCATTTTGACAGCCAATTACTTTATAATAAATAAAACCAATTACTGCACCGGCTACTGCAGCTAATGCAGCACCGCGAAATCGTTTAATTAATTTGATTTACAATCTCTAACGCAGTTGAGTATACCAGTTAACATATCATTATTTAAACGATAGTAGATAAAATTCTTGTGTCGTCTTTTCTCCACTAGATTGTGGACATATAACAATTTCAAATGCTGACTTGTTACTGCCTGCTGGAGTTTGACATGTTTCTGAATTGCACTAACATTTTTTTCTTCATTCTCAAGGAATTCAACAATTTTTAATCGTACTGGATGTGCCAATACCTTTAGCGTTTTCGCCGCCAACGTTACTTTATTTAAGGTTAGTTCTTTTGCCATGCTGGAAATTTAACAATTTTGGATAGTATGTATAAAGTATTATATATAATTATTTAAATATAGGAAAATAATTCCTATAGCAAGAGAATGATATAATATCAGAAATGCCAGTAACGGGGAATAAAATAGGTGGCCAGACCCCAAAAAATCAGGGTAAGCGGTATACCCGCTTTCATATAATCCCAGAATTTGTATTGCCCTGGTCCATATACCATAAGATTTGTCTGATATCCCATTGGGGTCATAAAACTTGTAGAAGATCCGAATGCAACAGCAACAAGAAATGGTCTGGCATCGATGTCCAGTGATACTGCCAATGCGATGGCTATCGGAGTCATGACAATGGCGATTGCTGTATTTGATATAAAAGCTGAAAGAAAAAACGAGAAGAAATATATAAGTGATAACATGATAACGTTGTTCACCTCTCCACCGCTTGTGAACAAATTACCAAGGAAAATGATGGATTTACAAATTATCACATCTGTTCCAGTCTGATGCAATGCTGTGCCAAGGGGAACAAGGGCGGCGATCATAAAAATTACCGGCCAATTGACGGCTTCATAAGCTTCCTCAATTGATATCGTTTTTACCAGTAATAATAGTATTGATCCAAGAACGGCACCTTTTACAAGGGGAATAATATTAAAAGCTGCCAGAAGCATAATCAGCGGGATGACCAATATTGATAACCACCAGTATTTTTCATATCTGAGACTCACATCCAGTTCCTCCATCAATATCAAATCGGATGTCGCTTTTAACTCAGATATTTTACTTTTGGGTATCATAATCAGAAGTGTGTCTGAGAACTTTATACGAATTCGGGCAATTTTCTGCATCAGGTTTTCACTATGACGACGAATAGCAAGCACAAAACCATAATATCTCCGGCGAAAATCAATTTCCTTTAAAGTCTTTCCGATAAGGCCGGAACCCTGACTGACAATCGTTTCAATAAGTACGTGATTTTCACCTGATAATTCCTGTTGGGTCATTTTCACATCAGTCAATAACAGTAGATTCATTTCATCTTTAAATTTTAAAATCTCACTTAGATTTAGTCTTACCAGGAGAATATCACCTTCCCTTAAATATAGGGATTTAAGATTAAATCGATATCTCACATTTTCCCTGATTATCATGATGACATTTAAATTATATTTTTCGCTGATATTTAATTCATGATGTGTTTTTGATATCATCGGCGAATCGGGGCCAATGCGAAATTCGGTGAGATATCTACCCAAATGATATTTTGTTGCAAGAGAACTTAAAATAGATCTTGATGGAAGCGCCCATCTGGCCAATCCGATATTGTAAACAGTTCCAACCGCCAGGAATATCAGTCCCAATTTGGTAAACTCAAACATTCTAAATGGTTGCAACCCCTCAACCTCCATGACCGAACTCACAACCAGGTTGGTGGATGTACCCACAAGAGTTAGGGTACCGCCAAAAATTGCCGCATAAGATAATGGCATCAGAATTCTGGTGGGGCTTACATGAAATTTTCGACACAGGTTAATAGCAAGGGGAATAAAAATAGCAACTGCAGCAGTATTATTTAAGAATCCGGAAATGAGCGAAGTGGTGATAAAAAATATAAAAAATGTTGGCCAGCTCCTCCCCCCTACAGATTTAGAAAGCGAATTTGACATCACCTCCAGAAATCCAGTTTTTACCAGCGCTCTACTCAGTACAAACATGGCACCAATGGTTATCACCGCTTTATTGCTGAATCCGGAAATTGCTTCTTCAGGGGTGATGACACTGAATAATAATAAAATACCTGTGGTGGTAAGGGCGGTTACTTCGATGGGGACTATCTCAATAGCAAACATGATAATTGCCGCTACAATTACAAGGAGAAGGATAATCATGTCACCTGTGAGGATCATTTACTTTTCCCTTCCAATAATTCGGACCATTTATCTGTATCATCAGAGGAAATAATTTTTATCCCGGCATCAATTGCAAATTGCGCAAATATCCCATTCCCGTGTATCAATTTACCAGAAAAAGAACCATCGTAAACCTGCCCAACCCCGCAAGAAGGGCTTTTTGATTTCAGAATAGCATATTTGACATTTTGACCTGATATTTTTTGTAATGATTTTTTAGCACCGATTACAAAAGCATCAGCGATATCTTCGCCAACCTCATTTAATATCCCTTTTCCAAAATCAAGAATATTAGAGGCGGGATACTGAAGTTCAGATTTTAATCTTGGAGTCGGCATCCCCCCTTCAGTTTCGGGACAAACAGGTATCCATTGAATTGAAGCATTTTTTAAAGGGCTGATGAGACTGTTGCATCCATCATAACGACAATTATCACCCAAAAGACAGGCGCTGATTAAAACGGGTTGACACATTGATAAATTTAAGGGAAATCCTTCCCTAATAAAAGAATTTATGATAATCGCTGATCCGAATTTTTGTTTTCATAAATTGTTATTATTCAATTTGATAATCTTGATATTTTTTTAATTATTTTAATGTTTTTAACAAGATCATTATTAATAGCTGTATTATATTTTCCAATAGTTTTATTCCAAAATATATTAGCTAATCATGAAAAAAATAATATTTATATGTACTGGAAATTCATGCAGATCACAAATGGCTGAGGGACTAGCTAAAAGCATGGGATGGCAGGCATTCAGCGCTGGAGTAGAACCGACGCCTGTGAACCCAAATGCCATAGCGGTGATGAATGAGATTGGAATTGATATTTCCACCTCAGAATCAATTCATGTTGATGAATATATTGAAGACTTTTTCGATGTGATTGTTACCGTTTGTGATCATGCCAATGAAACTTGTCCAGTTTTCCCCAATAGCTGTGGAAAAAAAATTCATCATAATTTTCAGGATCCTTATAATGCTATTGGCAGCAGTGAAGAGATAATAAATGTTTATAGAAAGGTAAGGGATCAAATTCAGACTTGGCTGTTAAAATTCACCCGTGAAGAATCTTTATCAACAGGTAAAATGGTATGAGTAAAGAGCTTCAGAGAACTCTCATTAATTCGATTTCAATCATTGCCTTCCTGTATTTATTTTTAGTAGGGATAAATGGTATGAGTTCAGCCATCAAACATTTTGGTAGTGGATTCGCAGATGCCGTTTTATCCACAACTGATAATCCCTTTCTTGCTTTATTTATCGGTACGTTTGCCACAGTATTGTTCCAAAGTTCCTCAACAACAACCTCTCTAATTGTCGGCATGGTAAGCGCCGGTGTTTTATCCATTGAAGGATCCATTCCTATGGTTATGGGGGCCAATATTGGAACCACTGTTACCAATACAATTGTATCAATGGGACATATCAGTAGGGGGAATGAATTTAAACGAGCTTTTGCCGCGTCTACCGTTCATGACTTTTTTAATATGCTCAGTGTGTTGATCATGTTTCCCCTGGAATTAAAATTTCATATCATCCAGAAATCTGCAATTGGATTAGGAGAATTGCTTTTTGGTAATATCTCAACCAATGAAGTTATGAAAAGCCCAATAAAAACGGCAGTTAAATGGGGTTCTAAGCAGATAGAATTTTTATCATTTGATAATAATATACTATACCTAATCTTAAGTGTCTTGCTCACACTATTTATGCTGTTTATGATAGTAAAAGTGTTGAGAAAAATGGTCTTATCAAAGGTTGAGGTCTTCTTTGACAAATATATATTTAAGACTGCTATCAGAGCATTATCGTTTGGGATATTATTGACGGTCATGGTTCAAAGCTCCTCTATTACTACTTCTTTGATTGTGCCCCTCGCTGGAGCCGGGGTTCTTAATCTGCGCCAGATTTTCCCATATACCCTGGGGGCAAATATTGGAACAACTGCAACTGCACTTCTGGCAGCATTATCTTTAAATATCACAGCACTTGTGACGGCATTTGCCCATTTGATATTTAATATTTTTGGAATACTGATTATTTATCCTATCCCATATATTCGCAATATTCCAATAAAACTTGCAGAAATATTGGCTGAATATTCGATAAAAAATCGTCTAATCCCTTTTGCCTATTTACTCATTGTATTTATAGTTATCCCCTTTACCATAATTTATTTTGGAGGAAAGTAAGATGTTTAAACAAATATTTCAGTTATTTAGTTCGGATAGTTTATACGAGCAAGCACTTGAGGAATGTCATGAAATGTTGGATATTGATTTAACCATGTTCAAAGCCTCAGTATCTTCATTGCGTGAAAGTGACAATGCCGAATTGTCCATTAATATTTATAAACTGGACAAAAAGATAAATCGCTTTGAGAGAGATGTGCGACGAAAAATTATGACTCACCTTGCCATCAGCGGTTCAAAGGATTTAGGCTCTGGTTTAGTATTAGTGAGTGTTGTTATTGATATCGAGCGAATTGGTGATTACACAAAAAATATTTATGAAATGGCCATTAATCATCCTACCAAATTGGTTGGCGGAAGTCTCGAAAAGGATTTATTAGCTATTGAAACAAAAGTGACGGAAGTTTTTGAGGGCAGTATTGATGCATTTAAAAACCAGGATATTCCTGCCGCCCAAAAATTGATGAAAACATATAAAAAGAGAATCTCCAGTTCCTGTGACGAAATAACCCACAGCATCGTTGCCGGGAAAGTTACTGATCTCACCACAGATCAAGGGGCTTCCCTTGCCTTGTATGCAAGATTCTTAAAAAGGATTGGGGCGCATTCCAGAAACCTAATTTCCAGTGTGGTAAATCCTTTTGAGAGACTTGGATATTCTGAAAAAGAATAATCGCCAATAGGGTTGCCGGCAATCAATATTGAAATTTACTTTTTTTCAGATATGATTCATCAATACTGTAATGTTAATTGAATATTTATAGTTTACAGAACTGATTTAAAAATATATCAGCTTTCAATCACCGCAAACCGTTTCCAATAACATCCGGCATACAACATAGGGATCCATATTTGCTGATGGACGCCTATCTTCTAAATAACCATTTCCGGCAAGTGCAGTAGCAAGTGGTATTCGAACGGATGCACCCCTGTCACTTACGCCGTATCTGAAGTCTTCGAAACTACATGTTTCATGGAGTCCTGTGAGTCGCTCTTCATTGTGTGCTCCATAATGGAGGATATGCTCATGATGATTCTTTTCAAGTTTTCGGCAAGCCTCATGGATGAGCTCCAGTCCACCATTACTTCTCATCGCTTTTGTACTGAAATTGGTATGTGCACCGGCACCATTCCAATCGCCTTTTACTGGTTTTGGGTGCAAGGTTGCACTCACTTTGGATTCTTCACCAGTACGATATAATAACCACCTGGCTAGCCATATTTCATCGGCAGCTTCAAGGGGTCCACAAGGACCAATCTGAAATTCCCATTGTCCCGGCATTACCTCAGCATTTATCCCTGAAACATTCAATCCGGCATTTATACAGCGGTCAAGATGGGTTTCTACCAGCTCGCGACCAAATACTTCATCAGCGCCAACGCCGCAGTAAAAAGGTCCCTGAGGTGCAGGGTATCCCCCATCAGGCCAACCTAATGGAGATCTTCCCTTAAATAAAGTGTATTCCTGTTCGATGCCAAACCATGACTCCTGATCCCTATATTTATCAGCGATCACTTTTAGTTTTGCCCGCGTATTGCTGTCATGTGCTTTGCTTTCAGCAGTAAAAACTTCACACATGACAAGGAGATTATTTCCCCCTCTAATAGGATCATTGATATATCTCACTGGTATTAATATACAGTCACTGTCTTCTCCATCAGCTTGCATGGTACTGGACCCATCAAATCCCCAGTCAGGTATTTCACTTATATCCGTTATAGGACCATCAATGACTTTTGTTTTTGATCTGAGTTTTGCTGTGGGCACATGCCCGTCCATCCAGATATACTCGATTTTAATTTTCATTTATTCTCCGCTGATTTTAGTAATGTGAATTGTACTTAATTTTTTATAAGAAGATAATATTAATTGTGTCTCAGTGTGCTCAACTCCTGGCCAGGACTGAATTTTTTTTAACAGCATTTCAAGGGATGCCGTATTTTTTGTATGTATAAGCATAACATGAGAACCACGACCGGTAGTAGAAAAACATTCTTTTATTTCAATGGTATTCTGAGCATTTTCTGTGACTTTTTCATAATTTGCCGATGATTCAGAAATGACGGTAATCAGGGCAGCTACATCTAATCCCACCTTCCGCGGATCAACAACTGCCTTAAACTGCCTGATAATACCAGAATCCACCAGTTTTTTTATTCTCTCACCAACAGCAGGTACAGACATGCCTATTTCACTGGCTATGTGGCTGGCTGGGGCACGTCCGTCAATCTGAAGTATATCCAGAATCCGTGAATCATTTTCATCCAAATGCATCAATTTCATATCGTCACTCATGGTCTAATATTATTATGTCGTATATCATATATACAATATTATTTTAGGTGTAATTGAGTGTTTACTTAATATATTTATTATTTCACAACATTTATAATAATATTATTATCAATCGAAAACTAAAGCAGGTATTTAATTTATTAAACGGAATGTATGTGTAATTTTGTGCTACAAAATAAAGGAGAATTTGATGAATAAACTGATATTATTGCATAATCCCCGCTGAAGCAAAAGCCGGGAATCCGTGAAGATTCTAAAAGATAATAATGTTGAATTTCAAATAATGGATTACTTAAAGAATCCACCAAGTGTAGAGCTTCTAAAAAAGTTATCTCATCTTATGGACTTATCGCCAAAAGATTTTATTCGAAAGAAAGAAGCTGTTTTTAAGGAGCTAGGATTGGCAAATCATCTTGAGGATAACGATTATTTATTTGAAAGAATGCATGAAAACCCAAAGCTCATCGAGAGACCAATTGCCTTTAATAATGAAAAAGCAGTGCTTGGAAGACCTCCTGAAAAAGTTATGACAATAATTTGAAACAAAATTATTTTACTGTGACATCCTTGAGTAATTACTTTTTGGTTCATTTTTTAATTCTCTCCAACACAGCTTCTTTTTCCTTGAGCAGAAAATAATATGAGCTTGATTAGCAAAGATCCCCTCTCTGGGATCAAAATCAAATATAAACTGCCTCTGTCATTTGTAGCTATCAGTTTACTGGCGTTTGTTGTTGGCGGCTTCATCATTGTCAGTACCGTTCGAGCCAATTTGCTTGAACAAATCAAGATGCGGCTTAAAAGTGAAACTGGTACCTATGCCACAATATTTGATCAGCATCTGCTCATGCTTGGTCGTCGGTCACAGGATTTTGCTTCGGACGGATTTATCAGGAGGCAAACATATTTTCTGCAGCAAAATGATCCATCAAATGTACTCAATCATCAAAATATCCACCAGGATTTAATCAGGCATCTAAAGAAAAATAAACTGCCCATTGTTGATGAGTTTACCAATCTCTATATTTATTCAATCGAAGATTCATTGCTGGCAACCGTCAAAAATTCTCTTTCCGGATCAAACGGTAATCTTACTATTGGTTTGGATAGCGATACTTTATGGTATAGTCCGTTATTTCATGATGAGGACGACAACGATAATCCAATTTTCTATATTTCCACCCCACTCATTAGTATAGACAAAAATTCAGTTATTGGTCATCTGGTCGCAACTATCGATTTTAGTAAAGTCATTGTCAATGTTTCTGGAAAATACAATAGTGCATTTTCATATTCAGATATTGAGAAATACCTTACATTTATCGATCAGTCAGGTACGAAACTGGATATTCCATGGTGGGTTTTAAATTCTCCCGAAAATCTGTCAGTTTTAAATGTTGATCTCCAACATCTAGATGCCAATAAATCAAGCGAAAATGTCAATCACGAAGGAATCCATGAGTGCCGAAGTGGTTTAGAAATGTTTGGATATAGTTTTCCATTAAAATTTACCGGCTGGGATATTATTGTTGAATTATCAACTGCCAATGCCATGACAGCGATTACCCTTCTTGAAAATAAATTATTATACACTGGTGCTGTCGTTGGAATACTTATCTTGTTGACTATGTATTTTCCCGTTCAGTTTTTAATTCGCCCCCTTGGTGAGTTGAGAGAAATGGCAACAACCATCAAAGACGGTGATCTTTCGACCAGGATTCAAAACGATTCATCGGATGAAATTGGTGATTTGGCACAAACTTTTAATCAAATGGCTGCTGCCCTTGAGGAACGAACAACATCCTTAAAGAAAACCTCTCTTCAATTGTCAGAAAGGGAAAGAGAAGCCCTCATTCAAAGGGACAGGCTCAATTCTGTGGTAAAATCCATGACAGATGGATTAATATTATTGAATAGTAACGGTGAAATAGTCTTATCTAATTCAGGCGGAGCTCCCCTAATTCAACATCTGAAAATTAATCAGGATAAAATTGGTAAACTTGACTGTAGTCGGATAAATGATGACTCTCCTACAAAATGTCTGCATTGCCTAATGGATTTGGCCTCTTCCAGATCCTGCACATTGAAAATGAATAACCGGTATTTTGAAGTTGTTACCACCAGCCTGCCTTCGATGAATAAAGAGAAGGGGAAGATTTTGGTTTCCCGTGACATAACAGAACGAATTCAATTTCATGAGAAAGAAAATAGACAGGATAGATTGTCCGTCCTTGGTAATATGGCCGCAGTTGTTGCTCATGAAATGAATAGCCCCCTCGCGGCAATATCTATGTACAATCAGATGATGGCAGATGATGAAATTGTCCCAGATGAGTTTCAGGAACATATTGAAGTGATTCAAAGAAATACCAATGCCTGTCAGGATATAATAAATAATCTGCTTGATTATGCCAGAACTCCAACATTAAAATCTGAAAAATTTGATATCCATTGCCTAATCAGAGAATGTATTTCAATGTTGAAACCGGCATATAATAATAGTCATATCCAAATTCAATTTGATGAAAAAGCAGATAATGAAATTATTATTGCTGATGAAGGACAGATCAAACAAATTGTTATCAATATTATCTTGAATGCTGTCCAGGCTGTTGACTCTGTTTCAGGAAAAGTTATCATTTCGACTAATTTTGGTAAAATAAAAAATCAAATAGCCATAAGTATTCAGGATAATGGTCCGGGTATAGGTAATGATATCTCTGTGAAGATATTTGATCCATTCTTTACTACTCGAGGACCTGATAAAGGAACTGGCCTTGGTCTTTCAACGGCGAGAAGAATTACTGAGGCACATGGTGGAAAATTAGAATTGGTTAATTGGGACCCAGGAAATACGATTTTTACAATTACGCTTCCTATCAACAGGGAAATAAATACTAAACCAATAGCATAATTATAAACATGGAAATTAATACTACAAGATTAAATGATATCAACATTCTCGTTGTTGATGATCAAACAGATGTTCGCAAGGGTTTGCAAAAGTTAATATCCCCACTTGGATGCACAGTTGAAATTGCCGCAAGCGGTGAAGAAGCTATAGAACAAATATCACAACATTCATACGATATCGTACTTACCGATATCAAAATGACCGGTATATCCGGGATTGATCTGCTCAACTGGATAACTAAAAATCACTCAGGGATAGATGTGGTGATGATCTCCGGTTTTGGTACCATTGAAATGGCAGTCCATTGTTTGCAGAATGGTGCATCGCATTTTATTACCAAACCATTTGACAATCAGGAAATTAGAAAATATATCCAAAGAACAGGGTACCGCATCCTGACCAAACGAAATGCCATTGAGAAAAACCGACGTTATGGCAAATATCATATTATTGCTGATGACAGCAAAATGAAGGATGTCATGAATCTTGTTGCCCGGGCAGCTCCAACAAATGTTTCAATTCTGATCGAAGGTGCCAGTGGGACTGGAAAAGAATTAATCGCCAGGGCAGTTCATGCCCGCAGTCTCCAGCCAGATAGTCCATTTATAGCCCTAAATTGCGCTGCGATACCAAATAACCTTATTGAATCAGAATTATTTGGATATAAGAAAGGGGCCTTTACAGGGGCTTATACAGACACAAAAGGTATTTTTGAACAGGTAAAAGGCGGCACTATTTTTCTGGATGAAATCTCATCTATGTCAATGAGTTTTCAAAGTAAACTACTTAGAGTTCTGGAAGAAAAAACGGTGAGACCACTGGGCAGTACAAAATCCGTATCTATTAAATTTCGACTTATTTGTGCATCAAACAAGAATTTGATGAAAATGGTCGAATCCGGTTCTTTCCGAGAGGATTTATTGTATCGGATTCAAGTTGTTCGGATAGGTCTTCCATCTTTGAATGAGCGAAGGGAAAGCATTCCAGCATTATGTGACTATTTTATCCAGAAAGCTTCCAAGGAGCTATTTGATCAAAAGGATAGTTTTGTAAAACTTTCTGAATCATCTCTTGAGGCATTATCCGCCCATCAATGGAAAGGAAATATAAGGGAGCTTGAAAATACCATCCAGAGAGCATTGGTTATATGTAAAGGAGATATTATTTTGCCTGTGGATCTTGGTTTATCAATCAACGATGATATAAATGAGATTTTTGAGGGATTCCCAAAATATGATACAGAAAAACAACTTGTCCTAAATACATTTCAGAAAAGATATGTAAATAACGCCCTTAAACGGACAAATGGCAATATTACTCATGCTGCAGAGTTATGCGGTATTACCAGAGCAGCATTTCAAAGAATTATGAAAAAGAATAACATAAAGAGTTAATTCATATTTAAAGAATTTTCTGTAAGGCCATAAATGCGTTTTTTTCAAGAATGCTATAGTTAGAATCTGCAAGAAACAATTCCTTTATTTCTTTAAGTAATTTATTTTTCTCGTCTTCTGTTGCAAAATATTTTTCTTTGAAGGACATTATCGTTTGTATGATTTCATAATCTGAGCTGGCACTATAATGCTTTTTTAACTTTGATAATCTCTTCTTTGAAACAATATGTTTTAGTATATCCTCTTCCTCTTTGACTACAACAAGATCGGCATTAGCAGCGTAGAGCAGCAAAAAAGCCTTAAAATCATCGTATGACCACTTTGAAACATTCATAATTTTTTATCCATTTTGATTGGTGATAGGTATTTTCAGGTGGCAAATTTAACAGCTATTTTCAGTTTGGAAAAAGTGTCATCTTTGGATTCAACAGCTGCATAACCTGCATACTTGAGTATCCATTTGCATATACTCCATATTTACAGATAGTTATTCAATTATTCAATAATATAACTGCATACTAAATTATCCATTTTCTGATAATTTACTTCACGATTGAGATAACCAAATATTTTATAATAATTATTTTATAGCAATAATTATATTGCACTTAAAATGATTTGTATATTGAGAATTTTTATTTCATGACCAGATAGGCATAAATATTGTAAATGGTGGGATATGATTAAACATCTTATAAATGAAAATACAAGGATTACATGTAATGAACTCATCCTATAAAAATATACTCATCGCAATAATCATTCTGACGGCAAATCTAATGGCTGTAGATACAGCTGAAAACTTTTATCAGATAAACTGCAAAGCTTGTCATACAATCGGTGGTGGCAAACTAATCGGACCTGATCTTATGGATGTAGAAACCAGAAAAGATCGTGAGTGGTTGATAAACTGGATCGAAGATCCTGCAGCTGTTCTGGCGTCAGGTGATGCTTATGCAAATAAAATTTTTGAAGAGTCAAATAAGGTGCCAATGATAAAGTCTCCCGGCATTACCAAAGAAATTGCTGCCGAGCTACTTGATTACATTGCAAAAATCACTTCTGAAGGCGGAGAAAAAGAGGTGACTTGGGAAGCTCCAAAGTTCACAACTGAAGATATTTCAAAAGGCAGATCTTACTTTTCTGGTTCTCTAAAATTTGAAAATGGAGCACCGCCATGCGTTTCATGCCATACTGTAAACAGTATTCCAGGTTTAGGAGGTGGTCGTCTCGGGGTCAATCTCACAGATGTTTATCAGAGACTTGGAGAATCTAGAGGGCTTTCAGTCTGGCTCGAAGCCCCTCCCACCGCTACCATGGTGCCCATTTTTTCAAAGCATGTACTTAATGAACAAGAAATCATTTCGCTTATGGCATTTTTCAAAAACGAAGTGGAAGTACAAAGCCGGCCTCAATTTGCCTCTGTTGCCAACTTTATATTATATGGTATCCTTGGCACAATCATATTTTTCTCGGTTTTTGGTGCCATCTGGGCCAACAGATTCAAAGCCGTTAGACGACCTATGGTCAAAGGTAAAAAATAATCAATTTTATTAATTCCAATAAAAGGATAATTCAATGAGTGAATATTCAGATAATAGATGGATCAGGGATGATGTTGTTCCCAGTCAAAGAAAATGGGAAGAATTTTATAGAAACAGATGGCAGTATGATAAAATTGTCAGAAGTACTCATGGTGTAAACTGCACTGGTAGCTGTACTTGGAATATCCATGTAAAGGACGGAATTGTCACCTGGGAAATGCAAGGTCTTGACTATCCAAAGTTAGAACATGGTCTACCGGCATACGAACCTCGTGGCTGTCAACGCGGAATATCTTATTCATGGTATTTGTATAGTCCATTAAGAGTGAAGTATCCATATATAAGAGGTACCATTCTTGACTTGTGGCATGATGCCCGCAAAACACATGATGATCCGGTTGATGCCTGGACATCAATGGTGGAAAATCCTGAATCAAGAAAAAAATGGCAGACTGCCCGCGGTAAAGGCGGTTTCAGAAGAGCAAGCTGGGATACCGTTTTGGAAATCATGGCTGCAGCAAATATTCACACCATTAAAAAACATGGACCGGATCGGATTACCGGGTTCTCTCCTATCCCAGCTATGTCTATGGTTAGTTATGCAGCCGGATCCAGAATGCTTCAACTCATGGGCGGTGTCTCACTATCATTTTATGATTGGTATTGTGATTTGCCAAATGCTTCACCGGAAACATGGGGTGAACAAACGGATGTAAATGAATCTGCAGATTGGTATAACGCCAAAATGCTTGCCGTTATGGGATCGAATCTAAATATGACTCGGACTCCTGATTGCCACTTTGCTGCAGAGGCTAGACATAATGGAACAAAAATGTATGTCTTTTCTCCTGATTTTAATCAGGTAGCAAAATATGCCGACGAATGGATGTCAATCAATGCCGGTCAGGACGGCGCCTGGTGGATGGCAGTCAATCATGTCTTATTGAAGGAATTCCATCATGAAAAGGAAATTCCATATTTTCAAAATTATGCAAAACAATTTACTGATTTGCCACTCCTTGTTGAACTTCATGACAAAGGTGATCACTTTGATTCTGGTCAATTGCTCAGAGCCAACAGAATATCCAATTATGTTGATGAGAACAATGGTGATTGGAAATTTCTTATGTGGGACGAAGATAGCGATAATGTAAAAATGCCAAAGGGATCTGTCGGTCATCGCTGGGACAAACAACAGGGAAATTGGAATCTGGAATTAAAAGATGGTATTGACGACTCACCTATCGCTCCAAAACTAACATTTATAAAAACAAATGATGATGTTGTCAGTGTGAGATTTGATGACTTTGGTGCAGATACTAATCAATTCAGAGGCGTACCGACAAAGAAATTAACTACTGCAGATGGGAAAGTTGTCGTAGTTGCAACAATCTACGATCTCATGATGGCGCAGTATGGTGTTAATAGAGGATTATCTGGTGACTATCCTCTAGATTATAACGATACTGAGCTCCCGTACACCCCGGCATGGTCAGAGAAATATACTGGTTTGTCCAGAGATAACCTGATAAAATTCGCCCGAGAATGGGCCATAACAGCCTCACATACAAATGGTAAATGCACCATAATAATCGGTGCCGGTATTAATCACTGGTATCATGGCAACCTGATGTACAGAGCGGGTATTCATGCCCTGATGTTATGCGGTTGTGTTGGTGTGAATGGTGGCGGATTAGCGCATTATGTTGGACAGGAAAAACTGGCACCTGGTGAATCCTGGGGTTCAATTGCCATGGGGAAAGACTGGTATGATGGACAGCGTCTTCAAAATGCACCCAGTTGGCATTATGTACATACCGATCAGTGGAGATATGAAAAAGAATTCACTGAATATCATACAGTACCAAAAAATAATGAGAGTAACTTCGCCGCCGGGCACACGATGGATACCCAGGTAAAAGCCGTTCGTAATGGATGGCTGCCATTTTATCCCCAGTTTGCAACGAATCCTTTAGATCTTGCTCAAGAGGCTATGAAAGCAACTGGATCCAAAGATGAAGCTGATATAAAAAAATATGTCGTCGATCAGTTAAAGAGTAAAAAATTAAAGTTCTCTGTAGAAGATCCTGACTCAAGTGATAACTGGCCAAGAGTCTGGTATATCTGGCGAGGTAATGCCCTGATGTCCAGTTCAAAAGGTCATGAGTACTTTTTAGATCATTATCTCGGTACGCATAAAAATCATATTGGTGATGCCAGTTTTGCCAAAGATTCCGTAAAAGAAGTAACTTGGCATGATAAAGTCCCAACGGGGAAAATGGATCTCGTTGTTGACCTGAATTTCAGAATGGATACTTCAGCATTGTACTCAGACATTGTTCTACCGGCTGCAACATGGTATGAAAAGAATGATTTGAATTCTACGGATATGCATAGTTTTATCCATCCACTTTCAGAAGCCGTTCCTCCAGCCTGGGAATCAAAAAGTGATTGGGATATTTTTAAAGTAATATCGAAGAAATTCTCTGAACTCGCTGAAAAACATTTCCCTGATATTTCAACAGATATCGTTACCGGTGCGCTTCCACATGATACACCTGCAGAAATTGCCCAGACTGAAATGAAGGATTGGATCACTGGCGAAATTGAAGCTATCCCCGGTAAAACTATGCCTGGATTAAAAATTGTTCATCGGGATTATAAAAATTTATATAATCAATATATTTCATTTGGCCGTGAAGCTCGTGACGGTGGAATTGGCGCTCATGGTACCTCATATGCCATCGATGATTTTTATGATAAAATGCTTACAACCCATCCTTCAGTTAAATGGGATGGGGTTTCCTACCCTTCATTAGATAAGGATAAACATGTTTGCAACACCATATTGCATCTTGCTTCGGTAACCAATGGTGAACTCGCCTATCGGTCATATAAAAACATGGAAAAGAAAGTGGGGCTTCCCCTTGCGGATCTGGTTGAAAAAAATCGAGATTTCAGAGTCGACTTTGATGATCTTCAGGCTCAGCCACGACGATTTGTAAACAGCCCCATGTGGTCAGGACTTTTAACGGATGGAAGAGCATATGCACCTTTCACCTATAATAAGGAAAAACTGGTACCATGGCGAACACTTACCGGTCGTCAGCATTTCTATCTGGATCACCCAGGTTATATTGAATTCGGTGAACATGTACCTACATACAAACCTAAACCAACAATGCAGCAGTATGCCGATCTCAATTTCAGCACCGCTGAAAATAATACAGCGGTATTGAATTATTTAACTCCTCATGGTAAGTGGCATATACATTCCACCTATGGTGATAATCATCGGATGAGTACATTATCACGAGGTGTTGAGCCATTATGGATGAATGTAAAAGATGCTGATAATATCGGGGTTGTTGATAACGACTGGGTTGAAGTGTATAATGATAATGGCGTTGTTGTTACCAGAGCATGCGTCAGTGCAAGAATACCGACAGGAATCTGTATTCAGTACCACTCACCAGAACGGACCTATTCAGTACCAAAATCACCTATCAGGGGTAACCGAAGAGGTGGTGGACATAACAGTCTGACCCGAACCCGGTTAAAACCAAACTTGATGGTAGGCGGCTATGGTCAATTCACCTTTCATTTTAATTATTGGGGTCCTGTTGGCAATAACAGAGACACCCATATTCTGGTTCGCAAACTTCCAAAACTTCAATGGTAAATAGATAAGGAATTCATGATGAATATTCGCAGTCAGATTTCAATGGTATTCCACCTTGATAAATGTATCGGATGCCACACTTGCAGCATCGCCTGCAAAAATATATGGACAGACAGAAAAGGTACTGAGTACATGTGGTGGAACAATGTAGAAACAAAACCTGGAACTGGATTCCCGACAAAATGGGAAGATCAAACAAAATACCGTGGTGGATGGGAAGTGAGAAATGGCTCATTAAGATTGAAATCCACAGGAAAAGCCAGAATTATTCCAAACATATTTCATAATCCTCATTTGCCAACTATGGATGACTATTATGAGCCATGGACATATGATTACCAGAATTTGTTCAATGCACCTCCAGGTGATGATCAGCCTACAGCCATGCCAAAATCCATGGTTACCGGTGAATATATCGATATCGAAGCCGGACCAAACTGGGATGATGATTTAAGTGGTTCACCATTATATGCTGAAAACGATCCAAATCTTAATGTTTTATCTGAAGAGCAAAAACAACAATTGTTTGCCATTGAGAGATTGGTCATGTTTTACTTCCCGAGGATTTGTAATCATTGCTTAAATCCTGCCTGTGTTGCATCCTGTCCGTCAGGTGCTCTCTATAAACGTGGTGAAGATGGTATTGTATTGATTGATCAGGAACGATGTCGTGGATGGCGATCCTGCGTTGCAGCATGTCCTTATAAGAAAACTTATTACAACTGGACCACCGGCAAATCTGAAAAATGTATTTTATGCTTTCCCAGAGTTGAGACCGGTCAGGCACCAGCGTGTTTCCATTCATGTGTGGGTCGAATTAGATATTTGGGTGTATTGCTCTATGATGCAGACAAAATTGAAGAAATGGCAAAACTCACTGACAAAGAACTTGTTAATGCTCAGCGCGAAATGATCTTGAATCCCTTTGACCCAGAAGTCATCGCTAAAGCCAAAGAAAATGGTATTCATGAACATACTATTCAGGCCGCTCAGGAATCTCCAGTTTACAAATTTGTAAAAGATTGGAAAATGGCTTTGCCCCCGCATATTGAATATCGAACGTTCCCAATGTTATTTTATGTCCCACCGATGCTCCCTGTTATCTCAACAATGAATGATGGGGTACGAAAAAGTATGGCTGAAGGAATCTTCCCGGATTTTGATCAAGCTCGTGCTCCAATCGAATTTCTCAGCAGTTTATTCTCTGCAGGCGATGGCGAAAAAACACGATATGTACTCAAGAAGCAAATGGCAGTAAGAACCTATAGAAGAGCTGTTACCGTTGGGGATATAGATATGAAAGTCGCGGAAAAAATGCTTCAGGCAGCCGATTGCTCTATTGAAGAAGCCGAAGCAATCTATAATCTCACATCTATTGCAACTCTTGAGGATAGATTTGTTATACCGCCAGCACATCGTGAAGAAGCTATTGAAATGATGGAAGATCCTCTTGAATACAAACAGCATGCTGGTTTTGGGTTCAAAGAAAGACCAGCAAGGGGACTTTAATCATGATGGTTGCTGATACTACTGTAAAAAATGAAATTCTCGGTTTATTTGCCCAGTTGTTATCTTATCCTAGTGAATCTTATAAATCATCCTGTGCTGAGTTGCAGAATTATCTATCTGATTACCCCGAGGAAAAACAACAATTTGATAAATTTGCTGATTTTGTCATGGATTCAAAACTATCAAAAATTGAAGAATTATATACTGTTTCATTCGATATGAATCCATCCACATGTTTTGAAATTGGCTGGCATTTATATGGTGAAGCATATCAGCGTGGTGAATTTCTTGTCAAGGTAAGAGTCCTGCTTAGAAAAGATAATATCAAAGAATCCGTGGAATTACCCGATCATATAAGTCATTGCCTGCTAATTCTTTATCTCAGTAAAAATGAAAAAGATAAAAACTTTGTGGGATATTCAACCTGCAAAGGCCTGAGTAAAATAATGGAATCTCTTGATAAAGAGAATCCATATTATCCTGCTATTATCACACTTAATAATATTTTAACTAAACAATTCCAATTTAGTGAGGAACCTCATGGACAACTTTGATCTGTTACTTTATGGGATATATCCATACATTGCTATGTTTGTATTCCTCATATTCACTATCAATCGGTATTTGGGGAAAGGATACAGCTATTCCAGTTTATCATCGCAATTTCTCGAAAACCGCATCCATTTCTGGGCACTGGTCCCCTTCCATTTTGGTATTATATTTATTTTTGTTGGTCATCTGGCTGCTTTTTTAATACCATCCACAATACTGGCATGGAATAGCGATCTTACCCGACTATATATTCTGGAAGTATCGGCATTTATTGGTGGATTGGCAACATTGGTTGGCATGTTCTTTATATTTGTCAGACGGATTTTTAATGCCAAGGCCAATATGGTCACCAGCACGATGGATTGGGTAATATTAACTTTGATTTTACTTCAGGTTATTGCCGGGCTGGGTACAGCGATCTTTCATTCCTGGGGAAGTTCATGGTTTGCAGCAGTAGCTACACCATATTTACTCTCAATTTTCTCCTTCAGCCCAAATATTGATTTTATCACTCCTCTCCCCTGGATTGTAAAGCTTCATATTTTTGGGGCCTGGTCAATTATACTTCTTTTTCCGTTTTCACGATTGGTCCATGTCCTCGTTATGCCAAATCCATATCTCTGGAGAAAACCACAATTAGTACGATGGTACTGGAATCGTAAAAAGCGATTTATACAATAAAATCTCACAATATCTAATATAATAAACCACAAGGAATAAATATGTCCCGACCAGAATTAATCGATTTTAGTCAAGAAAGAATTCGTGTATTACATTATACATGGATCGCTTTCTTTATCACCTTTTTTGTTTGGTTCAATATGGCCCCTGTTGCCACAACCATGCTACGCAATATTGAGTGGCTTACAAAAGAACATATAAAAGTACTGGCAATATGCAATGTGGCTTTGACAATACCTGCCAGAATTATAATCGGGGCGTTAATAGATAGGTACGGACCAAGAAGAGTATTTTCAGGATTGATGATTTCAATGGCCTTTCCTGTATTTACCTTTGCATTTGGGAATACATTTCTACAATTATTGATTTCAAGGCTTGTGTTGGGATCAATTGGTGCTGGATTTGTTGTTGGTATCAAAATGGTTGCAAACTGGTTTCCACCAAAAATGATTGGCAGGGCTGAAGGATTCTATGCCGGATGGGGTAATTTTGGCTCGGCATGGGCTGCTATGACTTTACCATGGATTGCATTGACATTTTTCCAAAAGTGGCTTGGGCTAGGCCCAGATGCCTGGCGGTATGCTCTGGCGGTAAATGGATTGGTATCATTAATATATGGAATCATGTACTATTTTCTTGTAAAAGACAGTCCAACCGGAGAGCAAGTGATAAAGGCTAAAAAGACTGAGCCAATGACCGTCACTTCCTACCTTGATCTCTTTCAATATCTTCTCTGGTCAGCTCCGCTAATGGGCGCAATGGGAATACTCACCTGGAGAATTAGCAATGTAAAAATTTCCGGCGATCCGATTATTTCCCAGAATATAGCTTATATCATCTATGGAGTTTTGATATTTATTTATCTCGCCCATGTTGTTAAAACACTCCAGGTAAACCTGCCTATATTAAAAAAGGGTGTTCCTGAAAATGAAAAATATCATTGGGGCAGTGTTGCTGCCTTAAATAGTACCTATTTTGCCAATTTTGGAGCAGAACTTGCAGTTGTTTCTATGTTACCCATGTTCTTTGAAAGTACCTTTAAAAGTCTTACCAACGGAGCAGGTGATATGATCATGACAGCCACATTGGCAGGGTTGATTGCAGCATCATTTGCATTTGTAAATCTCTTTGCCCGTCCGCTTGGTGGATTGATTTCTGACCACATGAAAAATAGGAAACGAACCATGCTTATTTACATGGTCGGGATTTTTATTGGTTTCCTTGGCATGGCTCATATCGGTGAGTGGGGTCCCGTAGTTAATGGTGTGCAGACAATTATCCCTATGTTTGATGGAATGCTCTGGTTGGTAATCTCAGTTATTATTACCGTTATTTGTTCAATGTTTGTCCAGGGAGCTGAAGGCGCTACCTTTGCGGTTATCCCAATGGTAAACAAAAAAATGACAGGGCAAATTGCCGGCATGGCTGGTGCTTATGGTAATGTTGGTGCTGTTTTTTATCTGGTCTTATTTTCTTTAGTCGATTCCAAAACATTCTTCTTTTCAATTGCCGCCGGAGCTGCCATCAGTTTTATAATTTGTGCATTAATGCTCGAAGAACCAAAAGACGCATTTGCTGACGCTTAAATAATCAAAACTTTTATTAATTACAAATCAGGAGCCTGTTTATGTCCAAAACAAATATTACCAAATGGGATGTAGAAAACAACGAATTTTGGGAGTCTACTGGAAAACATGTAGCTAATAGAAATCTATGGATATCCATTCCCAGTTTACTGGTTGGTTTTTCAGTTTGGTTGATGTGGGGAATCATAACTGTCCAGATGAAGAACCTTGGATTCACATTTGGAAAATCACCAGAAGAAGCAATGGGATTATTATTCATGTTGCCTGCCATTGCTGGATTGACAGGAGCAACCCTGAGGATACCCAGTACATTTTTTATCCGCCTCGCCGGAGGTAGGAATACTATCTTTTTTACCACTGCCCTACTGATGATCCCGGCTGTGGGAACCGCAATCGGATTGCAGAATCCTGACACTTCATTTGAATTTTTTATGATCATGGCATTTTTATCTGGTTTCGGTGGTGGAAATTTTGCCTCTTCTATGAGCAATATCAGCTTCTTCTACCCAAAAAAGACACAGGGTTATGCCCTTGGTATGAATGCCGGGTTGGGGAATTTTGGTGTAACTACCATGCAAATACTAATACCATTAGTGATGACAATTCCAATGTTGGGTGCTTTGAGTGGAGATTCAATGATTCTGTCTAGCTCAAGTGGGACAATCTTTAAACGCATTGCTGCCGGTTCAGAAACATGGCTGTCAAATGCCGGTTGGGTTTGGATGCTTTGGTTAATTCCATTGGCATTTTTGGGGTGGTTTAAAATGAATAATCTCAAAACTGAGAATGTTACACCAGGATTGAAAAGTCCGTTGGTTTCTTTTGGCAGGATTTCCTGGCTATTAATTATTGGATTTGCAACAGCAGCAATTGGACTATACTTCATTCTAACATTTAAGACATTTACGTGGGTTAAATGGATTGCGCTTCCAATAATTATATCTCTTACCGTCTTCTTAATGAAAATATTATCACCTGGTGAGATCAAATCTAATCTTGAGAGACAGTATAAAATATTCGGTAATAAACACACCTGGGTTATGACCATTATTTACACAATGACTTTTGGTTCCTTTATTGGTTTTGCCGCAGCAGTTGGTCTGGCAATAAAATTTATCTTTGGTGTTCAGCATGTAATGGTTGATGGTGTCATGACCCATAATTTGGC
>Ga0233431_1002664_pt1 | contig 24089 bp, 37 predicted proteins | sample SI_118_April2016_FD_179867 | JGI IMG/M metagenome (GOLD analysis project Ga0233431, IMG submission 179867) | Seawater microbial communities from Saanich Inlet, British Columbia, Canada - SI_118_April2016_200_MG | ecosystem: Environmental > Aquatic > Marine > Inlet | place: Canada: British...
GTCTGACTTAATTTGCATAAAATTTGGTAAGTTACCATTATGTGCTAACACTAAATCTGGAAGTTGTTGCGATATAATTGGCTGAGCTTCTACATCGCCATTACCTGATCCAACAGTAGGGTAACGAACATGACCAATACCAATATTACCAGTAAGACTTTGCAAACTATCATCATTAAAAACTTCCAAAACCAAACCAGCACCCTTATGCAAATGAAACTCGCCCGCACTATCTCGAGTGCAAATCCCTGCATGACTCTGACCGCGATGTTGAAGAAAAACTAAACCAGTAAAAAGTTCCTTAATCATCTCACTCGCAGTAGATAATGCAATAACTCCACAATCAGCCATAACTACAATAACTTAGTTAATTAAAAACAATTTACAAACTAGCCCATACAAACTTAAAAAGAAAATAAAAAATACTTATTGCTTACGACTAGCTATGACTTGGTTGCGACTCAATTCAACAATTCCTTCAATATCATTGAATGTCAAGATGATTGGCTTACTTTGTACAGTAGTTATAACATTACTTGTTACTGTTTCAACTAATGGGCCTGAATACCCTGTAATTTTTTTCGCGTCTACCTTTAAAATTCTCACGACATTCTCATCAGATAATTTTTCTGCCAAAGATTGATCATAATTTGCTCGTCGTACTGGATCAATTAAAACATGATATGCTAAAAACAAATCATTTAATTTCACAACTTCTTCAGGATTACTTGGCCAATGATCTTTGCCAGCTAAGCGCCTAAACTGCATATGGATATACTTAGGTAAAGCATTTGGAGGTACTTGCAATCGCTCATAATAAGTCTTCGGACTATTTGCTTCAGAGTCTTTCCGTAATCTACTCATAGTAGTAATCAAAGAAAAAGAATAAAAAAGGTTTGATTATGGATATGTTCGAGTCATTGTTCGTGGGAATGGTATTGCATCTCTAATTGAATCAAGTTTGCAAATCCATTGAATAACTCTTTCAACACCCATACCAAAACCTGCGTGTGGTATTGAACCATACTTTCTTGTGTCTAAATAAAATCCATAATCTTTTTGCTTTGCTCCAGATGCTTTTAACTTAGCAAGTATCTCTTTCATATCTACACTTCTTTGAGAACCACCAATTATTTCATCACCAGTTTCAGGTGCAAGCACATCCATAGCAAGAACAGTTCTTGGATCTTTTGGATCTGCTGGCATGTAAAATGCTTTTACTTCTTTTGGATAGCCCGTAACAATTAATGGTTTCTTATAGTGCTTCATTAACTGACGTTCTTCAATAGTTCTCAAGTCCTTGCCCCATTTTATCTTCATTCCATCTTTCGAAAGAATCTCCAAAGCTTTAGTATAAGTAATTCTTGTAAATGGTGCTTTAATTGCCAATAATTCTTTTGGATCCCGACCTAAAACAACAAGTTCTTTCTTACACTCTTTTGCAACTGTCTGGCAAACATGAGAGACTAAATCTTCTGCAATTTTTTGCAGCTCATCAAAATCGATCCACGCAGATTCAACTTCTGCGTGCCAGAACTCAGTAAGATGTCTTGTAGTTCTAGACTTTTCAGCTCTGAAACTCGGAGCAATAGTATATATCTTCTCTAATGTTGGTAATGCAGTTTCACAATGTAGCTGCCAAGATTGTGCAAGATGTATCTTCTTATCGAAATATTTTACATCAAAAAGAGTTGAGCCACCCTCACAAGCAGACTGCAAGAAAAGAGGTGATTGGAATTCAAAATATCCTTGCTTTCTAAAGAATTCATGAATTGCACCAAATACTTTTGATCGTACTTTCAAAACTGCTTGCATCTTTCTAGATCTAAGCCATAGATGTCTTACATCTAACAAAAACTCTTCACTTAAGTCTCTTGCAATTGGGAAAGTGTCAGCTAGACCAACGATCTTGACTTCAGTTGCATCCATTTCATATCCAGTTGGAGCTCGTTTGTCTTTTCGAATTTTACCAGTAATGTAACAAGAAGATTCCATAGTTATCTTCTGTGCATCTGCCCAAGCTTTCGAATTTTTATTAACTACAACTTGAATTATATCTGTTGAGTCTCGTATAACTAGAAAGACTCTGTCCTTCATAGTTCTCTTTCTATAGACCCAACCACGAATTGTTGCAGTTTTAGCCTCGTGCGTAGGTTGTAGTACTTGTTCGATTTGCTTTGGTTTCATATCTTTCATTATATCACCTTTGTATTTAATCCTTACGGAGCGCCCAGAGTAGGATTCGAACCTACGACCTTATGGTTAACAGCCACACGCTCTACCGATTGCTCTGACGAAGTCAGCTAATTGACTGACGTCAACTAAGCCATCTGGGCACACTCAAAAACTCTGGTGACTAGCTTACGCTGTCACATAGAGATTATTTCCGAAAAATATGGCTAGGTAAAAGTTCTTAGTTTGTATTGGGATAATCACCAATTGCCATAGTTAAATAAAGAAATCATGGTTTTTAAGCTTTACTACTTCATATATCTACTTAGTAGATAAATTATACTTTAATCGCACGTTAAAGCCTGTAGCCTTAGCCTTGACTGCAAAAGCAGATAAACTTGCTACCAATGTTTTATACGCGTCAGGTCCTATCGGCCGATGCGCACTACTATCTCCTATCAAAAATTTATCTTCATCAAACTTAATTTGAATACTATCACTACCATCAGAATGTTTACTATCTGCATGTTTGAAATAAATCCGTAATCCGTCGCTACTGAAACCTGCAACTAGTTGCTTGTAAGCTTCATCTTGAGGATTTTCTCTTGGATCCTCAGCACTAGAGAAGTTATATATCGTATGAAATAAAGACATTAACTTGCGAGGTGCAAAACCATTGACACTAAAATCAATTAAATACTGCCTTGCTCCAACGTCAAGAGTTACATCAACAAGCATATTGATGTCTGTAGTCCGTAAGTAATCAAGTAGCACAGTATGAGCGCCAAGCCTTGTTTCATTACAACTCATTTTTTCTTCATCAAATTCTAAGTTAAGACTTTTTGCCTGTTCATGAGTCGGATCTATTTTTAAAATCGGGCCAGTCATAAAATTAACGTTTTCTTTTTTGTCTGCTGCCTCAGTATGTTGATTTTGTGCACTAGCAAGTCGTTCAGTTAGCTTCAAAAACTTACCTTGACTTATGTCCATATTATCTTTAGAGTAATAAAACTTAAAAGACGTTCTATTCATAACGTAATTGCGGATATTGACGCTCAACTCTTTCTGCAAACTCACGCGCGACTTCATTATTATCTACAACAGGTAATCTTACTGCAACTACTCTTTTTTCGAGATCCCGTTCAACATCACAAATTAATTTTGAGTTTTTGGAGTTTATCCACCAAGGTGCAAGATCAAACTTCCCAGTTACAGTACTAGGTACAAACTGCTGGTGTTCTGCTCTTACTGCGAATAACAATCCCAACTGAACTAAATTAACAACCGATTCAGGTGTATCTTTACGTAAAACTAATCCAACAACATAACCACCAACATCAGGTTGAACTACTTGCGATTGAGCATAAAATATATCGCCAACGTTAACTCCCGGAAGACTCGCACGAGTTACTTCTTTTAACATGCCATTACTCACAGATTAAACTTAAAAACAGTTCTATTGCATAAAAAATCGTTTATCAAAGTTACTATTTACTATCAACGAACAGTCTCAGCCGAAGGTTCACTAAAACCCGCCACATCTAAATTCCTAAAACCTGCTTTTCTTAAAAACTCTTGTGCCAATATACAATAATCATCTCCATGTAAACATGCTGAGAAAACTAAACACAACAGCTTATGAGTCTCTGGACGATATACTTGTTTTAAATCCAAAACTTTATTCAACCGTTTTTCTAACTCGCCAGGAGAAAGGCGCGCATTATCTGCATCTCCTTTAGACGCACGTCCATATGCAGCAGTACCATAAATCGTCCAATATTGTTCAAACTCCATAGTAATATCATTTACTGAGTTAAACTTAAAAGACGTTCTATTGCATAAAAACTTCGATGATGTCTGTATCTTTGAGAACATGATCTAGCCCAACTTGCTCGTCTTTGAAATGCGCTGAGGGACCACGAACCTTTGCGAATCTGAACTTCTTAATCATATCTTTATGGATAGTCATAGCAACATCTTCAACTGTTGCTCCACGTTTTAGGATAATTGGCTTAGGAGCTATCTTATGTGCAACTCGAGTTTGGACTCTGATCTTCTTTTGAGCTTCCCAAAGCTGTTTAGCTAGATTCTTTTTCTTGAAGTCTTTCCAAGTAACAACCATGTGTGGCATATTCTGCACAAATCCATCTCGCATTCTTTCTTTTCTAAGGAAAATGTTTGCCTTCTTTAGCTCTGCTTGTATTTTAGCAATATCTGCAAACTCCTTGCAAACTACAACAATAAAATCGGCATTTCGTACAAGCGATAGGTACTGACGGCCCATCTTACTTTCTGCAAAACCATCATAAATTGCAGGAAGTTCAATCGCTTGCAACCACAAGTTTTCATAGGGAATTGCTCTAACTTCCGGTTTTGTTGTAGTAAACTCATACTCTGCAATCTTAACTTTCTTTCCAGACAACTGTGAAAGAAGTGTAGATTTACCTGAATTTGGCAATCCTAAAAACATAATCTGAGCAGCACCTTCTCGGTGAATTGATAAGGAACCCCTCTTGCCTGCAGACTTCTTACTACGATCAATATCTTCTCGCACCTGAGAAATACGTCTCTTTATATCTGCACGCAAACGCTCTCCTCCTTTGTGTGTTGGAGCAGTAGAAAGCATTTCTCTCAAAGCCTTTAGTTTCTCGGAGGCGTTCTTAGCATCTTGATATTTTGCTTCAGCTGCAAAATATTTGTAATCTGCATTTATTGGCATATAATACACAACAAAAAGATGATTTAAACTTAGCGTTTCTTGTGATATTTACAATTTCTGAAAATAATACAATTATCAACACTTAAATACTGTGAAATCAAGTAAAACTATGAAAACTAAAACATTCAAAAGCCTAGGCGTTACTAATGAAATATTACGATCCCTAGAAAAACAAAGAATAGAGATTCCGACAGAAATACAGAAAAAAACAATACCCTTAATACTCAAAGGTAAAGATGTTATTGGTGGCTCAAAAACAGGGTCAGGAAAAACACTTGCATTTAGTTGCGGCATAATTAAGACAACTATGCCCGGACATGGCATACAATCATTAGTATTAGTACCTACGCGAGAACTCGCTGAACAAGTTGGTAGTGCTCTTAAAAAATTCTCCAAGTTTAAAAAAATAGACATAGCAAATGTTTATGGTGGAGTATCAATTAATCCGCAAATAACTCAATTAAAATTTGCTGATGCTGTGGTAGCTACACCTGGACGATTACTAGATCATATTAATCGAAATACAGTCAATCTAAAAGCAGTTAAAATACTCGTATTAGACGAAGCAGACTTAATGTTAGATATGGGATTTTTACGTGATGTTGAAAAAATCATAAGAGCAATCCCAACGAAACGCCAAACTCTCTTATTTTCTGCTACAGTTTCACGAGACATACAGCATCTTGAAGAAAAACATATGAATAGACCAACAAAGATCTCTGTAGAAGAGTTTGTTGATCCATTAAAATTAGCGCAAAGTTACATCGATGTTTCCAGTCAAGAAAAATTTTCTTTGCTAGTTAACTTGCTAAGTCATGAAAAAAGTGGGCTTGTAATGGTATTTTGCAATACTCGAAGAAACACAGAGTTTGTATCAAAAAACCTAAAAGCAAATGGTATACAAAGCTGTGCAATTCATGGTGGACTCACACAACACAAGAGAAAACAAATATTAAGCGACTTTCACAAAGGTAAAACATATGCACTAATTTGCACTGATGTCGCTGCCCGTGGTTTAGATATCAAAGGCGTTTCGCACATATACAATTACGATGTTTGCAAAGAAGCTAAACAGTATGTTCATAGAATTGGCAGAACTGCTAGAGCTGGAAAAGATGGTCAAGCAATTACATTATTATCTGAAAGAGATCATGAAAACTTCTCAAAAGTTATGGCAATTAATGATAATATTGAACATGAAGAACTACCACGGATAAAAAGAGCTAAAATTGTATTTAGACCCCAAGGAAGATTTGCGAGAAGAGAACCGCGCAGACCAAGAAGACACTATTAAAAACGATAGTCTTAAATAATAACTTTTCGACTATTTTGCATGGACTGGTCGCTCTTTTTCAATGGTCAAGAAGGAATCATACTACCTATCTGGAATATCTTAATGCACATAATTATCGCAATAATTATCGGTGCAGTTGGTGTCTTTCTAGGACGTGCTTTTGGACGAGTTGCTAGGGGGCTTGTTGAAAGACTGGAACTTACAAAAGACCTTGATGAAGCTGGAGTGAAATTTGAACCTGAAATCTTCGTTGAAACAATTGTAAAATATATTGTATATATTGCTGCATTTATTGCTGCACTAAATTACTTAGGTATAACTCCTGTTTTGCTTAATGTAATCTTTATTGGATTAATCATTGTAATTATATTTGCAACATTCCTGGGACTAAAAGACTTTGTGCCAAACATAATCTCTGGAATATATGTTATATCTGTAAACAAAATCAGAAAAGGTGACAACATCAAAGTAAGCGACGTTTCAGGAAAAGTTGCTGAAATCTCACTAACAGAAACAACTCTAATCAACAAAGGCAACAAAATCATAATCCCAAACAACACAATCATGAAGGAACAAATCATAATCACAAAACCCAAGAAAACAAAGAAAAGAAAGTAATTATTCTTTCAAGTATTTCTGATATTTCTCAGCATCATTATAGCAACTTTTTAGATTATCTGCAAAAGATAACTTCTTTTTTCGATTAGAGTTAAAGAGCTTCTGAAAATGCTTAACCATAAATTGTCCATTTGGTAGTTTCCTTTTCTCGAAATGCTCGTATGACCTCGCATCACGATCTAAAAACTTTCTAATCTCTGGCTGATTAAGAATAACTGCCACAAGCACTTCAGATAAAGACCATACTAAACTATTATGGCCACTATATGTTTTTTCTGAAATCTCTGGAAAAACTTCCTTAAACTTTTTGAAATACAAAAAATGAACACACTCGTGAGCAACAGTTTCCTTCAAATAAGATGTAGTTTGTCTATACCAAACACCGATAGAAGTATCTTCTAAAAAACGTGGATTAACTGTAACTAACGAAACTCTTGCTTTGATAGTCTTCAGCCACCATTTATGCTCGATCACTTTTTCAGCAGACTTCATAAAATCAGTATTTAGTTTATTCCACTCTTTTTGGAAGGTCTTTCTACGTTCGTCTAAATCTTTTTTATTATCCTTCAGCGCTTTACGTGCATACTTTTCCCGGATTGCATCTAGTCGAGCTTGCTTTGTCTTTTTACCTTTCAAAGCAGATTCTAAACCGGGATTGTACTTGAATAAAAACTTAGTCCATGAAGAATAATCTCCAAAACAACTGGAAAAACACTCGAGCGTCTTAACTTCATATTCAGCATCCGGCAAAACAAACCTAACTTTAGGTATCATTTCTTCACCAAGTCTTTGATTATGTTTTTAGCCCCATACTTTTGGACAAGTTTGATAGCCTGACGATAGTCTTTCATATGACTATAACTATGCATATACTGTCTTGCGACTTTTTCTCCAAAAATATCAACTAAAACGAGCCACTCTATTGCAAAAGTCAATAAATGATATCTAGCTATTTCTGGAAGACGCTTACCAATTATCTTGGTTTTATTCCATCTAATTTTCTCATCATTTTCCTGTTCTATAATGTGTATCAACTCGTGAATTATCGTTTCAACTCCTTCGGAGATTGGGAACTTTTTACTACTTCCAACCCAACATCGGCTAATCGTCAACGGGTGATTAAAGGGCATACATTCACGAACAACAAATGCTTCATAGCATGGTTTTTTCCAACTAAATGTTGAATGCTTAGCAATCAAATCAAATGTTTTCCCAGCAACCTTTACGAAAGCATTACTAAGTTCTTCCCTATAAGCGCGACCGGCTTTTTCATATTCTTTTTTCCACTTCTTGCCTTGCCAAGTATGAATACTCTGATCATATGTCCATGAATAATATATCCACAACTCTGGCTTAATCTTCTTACTCATTTCTTAATGCACTCCTTAATTATCTTCTTAGCTCCTTCTTTGTTGACTATATCCCACGCTTCTGCATACTTAGGGTCACTTGACGGAACATTATGACCAATATACTTTCTTTTTTCAGGAAGATAGAACGTCGCAAGAACTTCTTTTTGAATTGCGTGAACTAAAACATGCTCTCTTACAGTTTCACTTAATTTATTATATCGTTTAGGATACTTAACTCGATCAGCATTTTGATCCAAAAGGCGGTGAATCAACTCATGTATAATTATCCTTACTTGTATTCCTTTCCGTTTTACTGTAGACTCCACCTGAATACTATCTGTAACGACAGTAAGTGGGTCAGATAAACATGCGCCAGATTTAACAATATAGCAAGGGATTTCTTTTTCTTTCCAAGGCAAGCCAGAAATACGACTAATAATACTAAACAAATCTCGTCGCTCCCACATCTTCTGCAATCCATTACAATACGTTTGATACTTCGTACGTTCGTCCTTAAAATCTAGCCCCCTAAATTGATGCAAAACTCCATCATATATTCTTGAATACTTAATGATTAACTTCGGTTTAATCTTCTTTACCATAATAAGTGATAGGCCCGGACAGGAAATGCTCCTAACACAGAACTCCAAAGGCTTTTCAGCACTCATATTCCGTGGTTTGGAATCTTTCCGAAAACTTAGAGGTGCTAGCTAATGGAAAGCTCTCCATGAAGTTTATAGCCTATAACCTGCATGAATGCTCATGAGTTGCTAACAGTTGCCCTAAATCCACAGTTATTGGTCTATCGCGGATGCGACTTCATAACCAGATAACCTGCCCAGTATACCCACTTTCAATAATTACTGTAGCTCAACTAATATAAAGAATGTTTATCCCTTCAGAGTTGCAAGTCCGATAAAGATTTCCTCGAAGAAGATTCTCTGGCTAGCAACTATCTCGAGCTCAAAACCCTCTAGCTTAAGAAACTCTTTCAGACCTACTTTGTTTGCATGAGAACTAAATATAAACAATATCTCTGCACTTTTAGCTAAGAAAGATCGAGCTTGCTTAAAAAATTCCATTGTAACTTCCAAACCTTGATAACCACCAGACCAACGAATATCATCATGCTTGCCATCTGATGGCAAGTAAGGCGGATTAAATATTAGTAAATCAAACTTCTGTTTAGGAACCTTTTGGAAAAGATCTGACTGAATACACTGGACTTTTGCTTTGTTTTTCTTTACGTTGGCTTTTGCACACTTTACTGCTTTAGGATTAACATCAAATGACCAAACTTCTTTTGCTCCAGCTAAGCTTGCAGATATTGCTTGGATTCCAGATCCAGTTCCCATATCTAAAACTATCTTATCATTAGCTCTAGACTGCACCTCTTTCTGCATTAGATAAGAATCTTCTCTTGGCTCATAAACAGAGTCTAGCACTTTAAGTTGCATAATCCTTTTATCTCAAGAACGTTTAAAAGTAGTATGATTAATGAACTCATCGGTGGTCTGTTAGTAGGAACTTTTTGGTTATTCGGACTTTTACTATACAAACTCACAAAAGATGAAATGGATGTCTGGGCTAAAAAAAGAAGGAAACTTACATTCAAAGCAGGATTATTCTTTGCAGTTGTTTTTGCATTAGCAACGTTTGGTTCATACTTGAATATAGAAGGAGTAATTAGAATATCTATGGAATTAGATTATATTTTGCTTTTTGCTGTTGGGCTATTTACATCGAGCTGGTATGGTGTCATCAGAAGGCCGAAGCATCACATAGTCTTCTTTGCACTGCATTCTACAGTATTTTTATTGGCTTTTTACTTAGCACAAGTTTTTTAACCATTTTTCAACAGTGACTATATGACAAATTCAGTCTTCATAAGAGATATACAACGTGGCACAGAAAAAGAATTGCGATTTCTCGTATTACGGGACGCTAATGGTATAGTATACATACGTGGTGGAGATGTAGTTAATCTTAGACACATTGAAGAATTTGCTAAAGAAGCAGGGCTAACCGACACAGTACGTCTTGGAGGTGGCACTATTTCATTAGATAACGAAACTAAAACATTAACTGCTAAAATTCAATTTCAGAATCAGGATTTAGCTAGTTCAGTTGAAACACTCTTAACTGAACACACGATAGTAAATCGGTTTTTGTATTTAGGGCAGTACCACGTAAAAGTACAAGTTGAAGTATAGCACAAATCATTTAGACGCTTTCCATATAAGCTCAAAATAATTTCTAAAAGTAAAATAAATAGATCAAGAAAAAAGCAAAGCTGTACTGGCTAGAAAGTATTGGAAAAGCTTTTTAAAGCCACGGAATTGATTTCCCTATGGCAACGATCTATGACATTGAGCCGATGAAGCTTATCGAAACACTAGCTAAAGAATTTGAATCAAAGAAAGAACTAGCTATGCCTGAATGGGCTCAGTTTGTCAAGACCGGTACACATGTTGAAAGACCTCCAACACAAGAGAACTGGTGGTACATTAGATCTGCTGCACTTCTAAGAACTATATACAAAGATGGCCCAGTTGGAGTTTCAAAACTACGAACTAAGTATGGTGGAAGCAAAAACCGAGGACTTAAACCAAATAGATTCCGAAGATCTTCAGGAAAAATTATCAGAACCATTCTTCAACAACTTGAAACTGTTGAGCTTGTCAAAAAAGCTGAAAAGGGAAAAGGCAGAATCATCGCACCAAAAGGTCAAGCTCTGCTTGATAATATTGCTAATCAATTACTTGGAAAGAGCAAAAAGGTTGCTCCAAAAACAGATAAAAAAGCTCCCGTAAAGGAAGCACCTAAACCTGAAAAGAAAGTAGAGGTAAAGAAAGTATGAGTTCAAGAATATCTTCTGGGAAAAAGAATAGACTAATCAAAGCAGGCACACATACAAAGTGGGCTCCATTTTGGCTAATCCCGAAAGTCTTTGGTCCCGGCCGAAAGGTACACCCTTCACGATTAACACAAAAGAAAAGACACTGGAAGAGAACTAGAATACAAGCATAATTAATATGGTAAGACTTAAAATTGGTGAAAAAAGAAGGTACACAATTCCCCTTAGAAAAGAATGGCTAAAGGTTCCTAGATGGAGACGTTCTAAGCGAGCTATTGATGCTCTTCAGAATTATGTTCAAAAACACACTAAAACAGAAAATGTTAGAATCTCAACATGGCTAAACGAAGCAGTTTGGAAACACGGTGGAAAAAACCCTCCAGCTAAAGTTGAAGTTGAAGTCACAATTGAAAATAGAAAGATCCAAGATAAAAAAACAAAGAAAGATATTGATACTCCATTCGCTGTTGCTGAATTAGCAACAATTCCAAAGAAAGTAATTCGCTTGATCAAAAAGAAAGAAGAACAGACAAAGAAGTTTAAGAAAGACGCGCCAATCGTACAAACTTCTGGAAAAGATCCAAAAGCACTTGCTGAAAGCCTAAAGAAAAAGTTAGCTGAAAAGAAAGATACTAAGAAAGAAGATAAACCAAGCAAAGCAAAAACTTTACGTGGCAACGCTGAGCAGAGCTCAGCTCTGAAAGTAGAAAAGAAAAAAGCTGCTCACAAAATGACTAAAGAGCAAGATATTTCTATGCAGAAGTAAATCCTTTCTGCTTAAATGCAAGTTTTAATTCATCACGAGCTACAATGAAGGTCAGCTCCAGCTAGATTCTTTTTCAGCACATTAGCAAAGTTTAAATCACTGTTTTGCTATTTATGCAATGAAAGAAATACGTGAAGTGTATGCTAAAAAAGCACAGAAGTTCATAAGTATTAACGAAAGTATTTTTCATTGGAATAGAAAAGGATCAACTTATTTTAAATTCAAAAACTTCTCAAAAGGGTTAACTTCAAAACAACTAATAAGTTTTACCAATAAAGCTAAAAGAAACATAACTTTTCCACCAGATAAAGTAATTGTAGAAAAAATCATCAAATTTGCACAAAAACACCCAAAAGATAGATTTATTTTAGTACAAGAAAACAGTCCAACAGTACCATTTCCTCGAAGAAATGTAGATGCTAAAGAAGATATCAAAGACTTTGAAGCTAAAACTAAGAAAACAAAGGCATACAAAGAAGAAATGGAAAAATATGATGGAAAAATACAGAAAAAATATGCAGTTAAAACCGTAAAACAAAACAATATCATACTAACTAAACGAGAAACAAACATTCCAATTCCAGACACAGAGATAAATTGGAATAAGATAATCCTCATAATAATATTCTTGCTGCTCATTCTTCGAGCAATTCTTACTTAGGAAGACTTAAAAACCAGATTCTAGTTTTATTATATGGGACATGCTATAAAACTAAGCTTTAATGGAGATCCAAACATTGGAATGTATGGCATAGCTACAGATAACTTCTGCATATTAGGTCAATCAGTTCAGAAAAAATATATTGACAAAATAAAGAAGACGCTTGGTGTGCCCGTTTATCAAATAAAACTTTATGGCACAGATCTTGTTGGCATCTTTGCAGTTGGCAACTCAAATGGAATCATAGTTCCAGATGTTATCTTTGAATCAGAAATTAAAGCGCTAAAGAAACTACCAATCAAAGTGCATATTATGAAAACCCAACATACTGCACTAACTAACAACATTCTATGTAATGATAAAATCGCATTCGTAAGCAAAGAATATTCTAAAGAAGAAGTCAAAGAAATTGGTGAAGCATTGGGAGTAAAAGTAATCCAAGCAGAAGTTGCTGGAACGCCCTTCCCTGGCTCATGTGGAACTCTTACAAACAAAGGTGCAATATTCAATCAAGAAGCAGAAGATACTGAAATTAAAAAAATAGAAAAAGCACTAGGTCAAGAAGTAGGACTTGGAACAATCAACATGGGAAATGGTTTTATTGGCTCAGGTGTCATTGCTAACTCAAACGGATTCTTAATTGGGAAGCTAACTTCAGGTTTTGAGATTGTAAGAGTTGATGAAAGTCTTGGATTTTTAGATTAGTTTAAGAGCATTTCTCTACAGTAGTTGCAAAATCTTATTTAATAGACAGCTAAAGTGTTTTCTACAATGAAACCATTTAACTTACGTGGCGAATTTAGATTAGGTTCGGAATGGAAGCCATTCTCAAAAGAAATACCTGCAAACGACGAAGAACATGCAAAAGATCTTCTAATGGCTCGATTTGGGTCAAAACACAAGCTATCCAGAAGGTTTATAAACATTCTAGCAGTTTCTGAGGTAACGGAAAGCACTGTGCTTCAGGAACCAAAAGACAATGACTCAAAAAAATAATGACGCGAATGTTCAACAGATGTTTATGCAGCTACAGCAAATAGAAGAGCAAAGCAAATACTTAGAACAAGAAGCTCAAGCAGTAGAGCAAAAGAAAGGTGAGTTTTCTATGCTGATTCAACAGCTAGACAGCTATGAAAAAGCGAGCAAAGATGCAAAGACTTTCGCAACAATAGGCGCAGGTGTTTTTGCAGAAGCTAAGCTAGCTAACTCAAAAGAATTCTTAGTTAATGTCGGAGCTGGAACTTTTGTTAAGAAATCCATAGCAGAAGTTAAGAAAAACATGCAAACACAGCTAGATGAGCTACAAAAGATCCAAATGCAAATCAGCCAAAACATGCAGATGCTTGCGATCCAAGGCCAAATCATGCAAGCTCAAATGCAAAAATAACAATGCCCCTAAAGAAACGGATGCCTTTAATAGAACTTCTAAAAGATGTTCGCGATAGCCATTCTACTTTAGGCATACATGACATAAGTAGATACATCCGAGCAGCAGGTTACTACACACAAGTTCGTCTAAGCAAAACTAATTTTTTTGGAGAAATTCAGGGAGTTTCCATAACCGGTTCTAAAGATCCAAAAAATCTAAACTTTCACAGTTATGATCAGGAAAATATACCTGAAGTCGTAGTATCTATAGATAAAATGACTATTTTAGGAAACCACTGCGAAATGAACATAATCTGCCCACCCGATCAGTTGCTTGAAGATTTGGAACTTCTAGTCTCACACACAATTCAAAATTTCTTCAGAAATAACTCTACTCCCGACCATTCAGAAGCTGAACAAAGATCTTAAAAGTTGTACTTTTTAGTTACAGTATGTCAGTTACGCAGACATCAATACTGCAGTGGAGCCTATCAATCCCGAAATTAGCGGATATTTTACCTGCAGGATGGGAAAAACATTACGATAGATATGGACTTAATGATTGGAGAGCTGTAGAAAAAGAAGCTGAACGTATGCATAATAAAACACTTAATTTAATATCTTCTGAACGAAATAGGAGACCGAAGAGCCGGACTTCTGAAGAAAGTGATCTATATTATACAATTAGAAACAGTCTCCTTAAAGAAAACAAGAAAAACTATTTGTTAGCACTAGAACAACTTGGCTTAGATCAAAACTCAATTAAAGATGCTGTTTCTTGGACAGACCGACAAGGGGAATTCGATTACGAACATCAATATCCAGAATATTATGCATATACACAGTCATTTATTGAAACCGTTCTGGGTTCAGATCTAACAGGGAGAACGATTGTTGAGATTGGACCGGGAGCAAATGGATCCATAGTACTTTCACGTTTTGCAGAAAAAGGTGCAAATGCAATTGGGCTTGATTATGACGTTAAAGAAAAATGGAAAACAAAACATCCAAAGGTAACTTTCATAGAAGATCGCTGGGAAAACATAACTAAACACTTAGTACCACAGTCTGTTGATATAATATACTTCCACTGTATGTTCCCATTTCCAGAAGAAGAAGGACTATTTGAAAATCCTCGAGTAAATGCTCATTCAAACAGAGCGCAATCTGAAAGACACTACAGAAGAGAAGGAAACAAGGAATTCGAAACGCATGTTGCAAAAGCAACTCACCAATTACTAAGACCTAATGGTATTTTTGTACACAGCACTCCCATTGAACCAGACTATAATTCAAAGAAACTATATCAATATCGCGTCGTATTTAGAGATATTTTTGAAAAACTCGGACTTAAATTCTTCTCATTTAATGCCAAATCAAAATTTAATTTTGAGGAATTCCAAGTAGAAGTATTCCAAAAAGTATCTAATCAAAGCTCTTAAAAACTCATTTTTCTATTTATTCTATGTTTGGAAAACTAAAAGAAGCATTTGCAAAGTTCAAGAAAGATGCTTCAGACGAAAAAGTTAAGGAAACACCAAAGCCAGCAAAGACTGAAGAAAAAATTAGCATCAAAGATAAGATTGCTGCTAAGTTCAAGATAGAAGATAAACCAAATGAAGTTAAAGCGGAAAAGAAGGGATTCTTCCAGCGACGTTCTGAAGACAAGATTGAATCTGCTCTTGAAGAGTTTGAAGAAGAGCTAATCCAAAACAACATTGCTTACGATATTACTGAACGAATCTTAGATGAAATCAAGCAAGAGCTAATTGAAAACAAGAAGAAAGCTAGCTCTGAAATCATACAAGAAAAACTGTCTGAAATTCTGAATGATGTTCTCACAAAGCCGAAGCAAATTGATTTACTTAAAGAATCAGATAACAAAAAGCCACTGATTGTTCTTTTTGTTGGAGTCAATGGTGTAGGTAAAACAACTAACATGTCAAAGCTTGCAAAATATTTTCAGAACAACAAGAAGTCGGTGGTGTTTGCTGCTGCTGACACATTCCGAGCTGCTGCCATCGAACAGCTAGAAGTTCATGCTAAAAAACTTAAGATCAAGATGATCAAACACAAATATGGTGCTGATCCTGCTGCGGTTGCTTTTGACGCAATTGAACATGCTAAAGCAAAGAAAGTTGATGTTGTTATGATTGATACTGCTGGCCGGCAACACGCTTCTGAAGACCTAATGAAAGAGCTTAAGAAAATCAAAAGGGTTGCTAAACCCGATAGAACTATTTTAGTTATTGATGCTCTGACAGGTAATGATGCGGTTGAACAAGCTCGCTACTTCTCAGAAAAGATCGGAATTGAGGGGATCATAGTTTCTAAAACTGATGCCGATGAGCGTGGCGGAGCAATCATATCTGCTGGATATGAAACAGGAAAACCGATTCTCTTCCTTGGTATGGGACAGACATACAAAGATCTAGAAAAGTTCGATGCTAAGAAGTTACTAAAGAAGATGCTTTAATCACTAGCAAAATTCTAAGAAAAATATAAACTAATAAAAAAAGCTATGGTTGCAAATGTCTTGGGAATTCGGCAGGTACTGTCAAAAGCTCTTCTTCCAAAGTTAATCTAAATCCTACTGGAAGATCCCCACAACCCGCTAGTTTTTTAAACACTTTTGTAACAAGACGTGCTTCGCTGTTAGTATAACCCTGATCTGCAGCGGTTTTTACTGCAACACGAGCAATATCTCGCGAACCCATCGGTGCGCGTTCAGCAAGAGCTTCAACACCATCAACGATAGGGGGTTGTTTCAATTGCACTTAGACCTTGTTGAGCAACATAATCTCTCAAATCATTTGCAAAGCACTTAATTTCCTTCGAACTAAAATATCCTTTACTTGTATGTGGCATTTTATCACCAACACTATATAGTTACAAAACCTTAAAAGAAGTTCGATAGTGCATTAAACATCGATTTATTCTTTTGACGATCTTGCGAGATTAATTAACCGAGGAACTTCCCAGGTTTTCACAGGTTCTGAAGACTTAAACTCTTCACTGAAAAAGGCTTGTACATGTTTGACAAAAGCTAATGGACTTTTATCTTCCAAAGTTGCATCTTCCAAGAAAACAGTTCGATAAATTGCAAGATCATTTGGTGTTAAATACATCATATCTTCATCTTGTGCCAAGTCTCGCAATTTAGCTGTATATTCATGAAACGATCCAGAACCCAAACCTAATTCAAGTACATCCGAAACAATACTCTCCGTTTCAATAAGTGCGTCCAATGCACGAGTAAATCCAATCGGACATGTACCATCATGTAAATCCTGGAAAAACTCAGAAACAAATTGTCCGCCTTCTGCTACACAGTAAATAACTTCTTCAAAAATCTCTTGAAGATCACTAAATTCTTGTTCCGTAGTAAGTGGCTGGTACAAAGTATCAAAGTGAGCAGTCAGTTCTTTTGTCTTTTCTTCATCAAATCCATCAGCTTCTGGCATGCTCCAATTCTTCTCTGATGCATAATCAATAAGTACTTCTGTAAACTGGTGTCGAGATAAAACCGCCCTACTTTTTGTAGCAAAAGCACGATACAATATCGCTCGACTATAAATTGTCTCTGAAACTGGTCCACCAGAGATAGAATAAGGTCTAAATTCTGCCAGCTCACAAATCTGACTAAACAACTCCGCAGACTTTTCACGTAAGCCACCCGAACCAAACCATTCTTCTTTAAATATAAGATTAAATGTTTCTTCAGGAGTATTACCAACGGGATTATCTGACATAACTAAAAAATTAGGATTATAAGCAAGTCTTTGCTCAAGTTGCTCTTCTTTTTGCTTCTCATTAACTGCTGAAGCAAACTCAAATACCTCCTCACCATCATCGATTGGTGGGAGTGCATAAGGAATATTTTCTACCATAAAGTAAACAGAAGGCTATTCACTTAAAAAGAGTTATATAACTGAAAATACGCTTATCAATATAATAATCTTCTAATCATTAACCTTAAAAACCTAAATTCTACCTTATATATACTGCACAAATTGCAAGCAATTTGCTAGTTTTAATTGCTAAGCATTGGTGCAAGCAATCAAAATGGTCTTAGATAACCTATCAGACAAGCTAAAAGACAGCCTAAAGAAAATCACAAACATCGGGCTAGTTGACAAGAAAGCAGTTATAGAGTTATCTTCAGACATCAAGAAAGCTCTAATTTCTGCAGATGTTAACATCAAACTAGCAAAAGAAATCTCACAAGTTATTAGAGATCGCGGGACAAAAGAAACACCACCAAAAAGCCTAACAACACGAGAATTCATAATCAACATAGTTTTTGACGAGCTAACTAACTTCTTAGGAAAAGACTTCAAGGAAATTGATACCAAGAAAAAGCCGACTAAGATCCTCCTATGTGGTCTATTTGGTTCTGGAAAGACTACAACTGCAGGAAAACTAGCAAGATACTACAAAAAACAAGGAAATAAAGTTGCAGTTGTACAAACAGACACATGGCGACCTGCTGCATATGCTCAGCTACAACAGCTAGCTAGAGCAATGAAAGTTGACTTCTTTGGAAACAGCTCAGCTCAAAAACCTGAAAAGATTGTCAAGGAGTTTGAAAAGGAATTCAAAAAATATGACATTGTGATTATAGATACAGCTGGTCGAGATGCTCTGAACAAAGAGCTAACTATTGAAATCAAAGCTGTAAACAAAGCAGTAAAACCTGAAGAATCACTGCTAGTTATTTCTGGAGATATTGGACAGGGTGCTGAAACTCAAGCTGAAGCCTTCCACAAGAACGTAGGAGTTACGGGTGTTGTTGTAACAAAACTTGATGGTACTGCAAAAGGTGGTGGAGCATTAACTGCTTGCGCAACAACAGGTGCTCAAGTTAAATTCATCGGAACTGGAGAAAAAATGGATGCCTTTGAAGAGTTCAAGCCAAAGAATTTTGTTTCCAGAATCCTGGGAATGGGTGATCTAGAAACTCTTCTTAAGAAAGCAGAATCTGCAATCGATAAAGATAAAGCAGAAGCAATGGCTAAAAAAGTTATTAAAGGTAAAGGCCTCTCACTTCAAGATCTATATGACCAAATGGAAGCAATGCAAAAGATGGGGCCACTTTCACAAGTCATGGGCATGATCCCAGGCATGGGTGGAGCAGTACCTAAAGACGCACTAAAAGGTCAAGAAAAGAAAATGAAGATTTGGAAATATTTGATGGACAGCATGACAAAAGAAGAGAAAGAAAATCCTGAAGTAATGAATGCTTCACGAATCAGCCGGATTGCAAAAGGATCAGGTAGAGATGAAAAAGATATCCGCGGTCTTCTAAAGCAGTACAAAATGATGAAGAAAATGATGAAATCAATGGCTTCTCCTCAAAAGCTAAAACAACTTCAGAAAATGATGAAAGGCAAAGGCGGGCTACCTGGCGGATTAAAGATTCCTGGAATGTAATATATAAGTTCTTAAAAACTTAAAGAAAGAAGTTCTAACATGAAAATTGTAATAACTTCAAATGAAGGTCCAGGAAAAACACATTACCAACTTGCACTAGACCAACAAGACACTGGGAGAATAATCGAATACAGAGGACTTACTTGGGGAGAAAGTAAAGATAATTTAAGATTTACACTCTTTGAACACCCAACACAGTTTAGTGAGCAGTTTAAAGCACATCAATCAGGTAGTTTCTTTGCAAATATTGGTGGAGACTTCAGTTCAAAAGAAGAATTAGAAACAATGATCAAACAAAAGGGTAAGAAAATGCCAATAGTATCCGAAGGAGTCACTCTTGGATATGCTACGCTTGTGGTTGCTAAAGCCTAAATGTAAAACTTTAAAAACCCTTAAACTCGGTGATAGAATGGCACAAAGAACTGGAAGATTCAGATACAAGACAAGACATAAGTTACAGAAAAGAGCACGAGATAGAGGAAAGCTTCAAATTAATAAGATTCTTGCAGTATTCAATGTTGGTGACAAAGTTCGAGTTATCCAAGAACCTAGTCGTCACAGTGCAATGCCACATCCAAGATTCAAGAATGTTGCTGGAACTGTTAAGAAAGTAATGGGTACTTCTTACATGGTTGAACTAAAAGACTTAAACAAGGTCAAGCAAGTTATTTCTAAAGCAGTTCACCTACGTAAACTTTGATTCTGGAAAACCTTAAAAACCCCATATCTTAATCATATTATGCCAGAACTAAAGATTATTAAGTCGATCAAGATGTCTCTTGGTCAAATCGCTGCAGATCTGAAGCCAGGTAAAAAAGAAGAGCTAATACCAATACAACAGAAGTCTTTTGATCATGCTGTCAAGTTCAGCAAACTTAATAAATCTCAGGAGCTTAAACTAAGTGAGGAATTAAAGGCATTAGAAGTTCCTCGTATGACTGACGAACACATTGCAACAATGGTCAACATATTGCCAAATACCCTTAACGAACTCAAAGTTGTTTTCGCGGGTACAAAGACAACAATCGCTCCTGAAAATATAGACAAAATACAAAAAATACTGAGCAAGTATGAAAAATAATCGGATAGCAGAAAATGAGAGCAAAAGAAGAACAAGCAATTGTATTAGATTTCCTGAAGAACGGCTATCCAGAGGATTCTAGACAGCTTCACCAAAAAGAAGCTATTGTACAAGCATTAGGTAAAGATCATTTCACACTTTTTGAACTAGTTCCAAAGCCAGATATAGAATTCAAGTCGCAAGATGAAGTCTATGTTGGCGAAGGGGAAAGAGATCAGATATCATGGATTAAAGGAATACTTCCATTTGACAAGCTAACACAGACTGCTAAAAGCGAACTTAAGTTTGTCATAGAAGAAATAGTTACAAAGAACGAAGAAAAGTTTGTCAACTTCTTCAACTACGCTGGACCAATCTCACTTAGAGCACATACGCTAGAACTTCTTCCAGGTATTGGAAAACGACACGCTAAAGAGCTATTAGAAGAAAGAGAAGTTCGACCATTTGTCAGCTTTGAAGATGTTAAAACAAGAGTTAGCTCAGTCTCAGATCCAAAGAAGCTAATTATTGGCAGAATCCTAGATGAGCTAGAAGAAAAAGATAGATTCAAGCTATTTGTTCGAGTATAAAACCCATATCTTCTCCGCAGAGATTTTCTTCCTTGATCTTAAAGTGTTTTTCGATCAAAGGTCTTAGCTTTGGTGAGAATACTCTTAGGAACGTGCAGATAAAAGTTCCATCTTTCTTTAGAATTCGCTTAACTTCTTTCAGTGCTTTTTCTGGATCTTGGCTATTCATAAGAACTGAAAAAGATAGCACCCAATCAAAACCATCTTTCTTATATGGAAGCTTTTCAATCGCACATAGATCTCCAGATCCTCGAATCTTAAGCATCTCTTTAGATGAATCACAACCAATCAAATCATCTCGCCGTAAGAACTCTGAAAGAAGACCCGTACCACAACCCAGATCCAATATTTTTCCAGCGAGTTTGAGCTTTGCTAACATTATTTCGTACTTTTCAAACTGAGTATTTTGATAACGAGCGTTATAGTGGATTGCTGTCTTGTTGTAATCTGAAGGTTGACTCGCCATAAATAATGTTATAAATTACCATTTTAAGACTTACTATATAGCTAATCAAAAATTAGCTATCTAATAATTGGAAATCAAAATGCAAGTAATTGTTGATACAAATGCGCTAATCTATGCTGCTAAGAAAAGGCAAGATCTAACCGAAACTATTGATGGACAGATCTTAATACCGAACTTAGTCATAAAAGAACTAGAAAAACTAGCAAAAACTGCTAAAAAAGGTGCAGATAAGGATTCTGCTAGGCTGGCGCTACAGATTATCAAACACAATGGTTGGAAGCAAATCAAACTAGAAAACGGGCACACTGACTTACGGATTAAAGAATATGCCAAAAAACATAGCTGTAAGATATATACTTTTGACAAGCTACTAAAAAAGTGAACACAATCTTTAAAAACAGTCTTTTTTCTCTAATATTAGAATGTATGCGTTATCTGAAGTTGATGGTGTTGTTCGCGTAGAGCCAAAACTATTTGGCAAAGACCTAAATGAATCTATCGCAGAACAACTAAAAATAACATACTTAGGACAAACTAACAACGAACTTGGAAGAATCATCAAAATTATTGATGTCCTAAAGATCGGAGAAGGTATTATTGTGCCTGGAGACGGAGCTGCATTCTACAAAGTTACATTCACTGCAATCCACTTCCTACCTGAAGTGCATGAGATTATCGAAGGTGAGATTAGAGATATAGCAAAGTTCGGCGCATTCATTGATTTTGGAGCATTTGAAGGAATGGTTCACATATCACAGACAATGGATGATTTTGTCTCCATCAGTAAAGAAGGAACGTTACTAGGAAAAGACTCTAAAAAAATGCTAAAGAAAGGCGATAAAGTAAGAGCAAGGATCGTCGCGGTCAGCATCAAAGATACTGATGATCCAAAAATAGGTCTAACTATGAGACAAGAGTACTTAGGTAAACTAGAATGGATCGCAGATCAAATCAAAAAGGAGAAAAAGGACGCTACTAAAAAAACAAAAGTAGCTAAATAATAATCACTATGGCAAAGAAAATGTGTAAGAAATGTAAACGACTTGTTGCAGGTGACAAGTGCCCAATTTGCCAGACAGACAAGCTTAATGAAAGTTGGAAAGGTAGAGTTATAGTTATTGATGCTTCTAAATCAGAAATCGCAAAGAAAATGAAATTAGATACGGCGGGAGAATTTGCACTTAGGTAATTACGATGGAATTAAAAATAACAAAAAAAGAAAAGAACGCTCTTTTTGAAAGAGAAGATGTAACATTCAAGCTTATTAGAACAGGTTCAACGCCATCTCGAACAGAGATTAGAGAACTTTTAGCTGCTAAAACAGGCAGTAACGCAGAAACCATTGCAATAATTAATATCAATTCTGAATTTGGTCGAGACAATGCTGTAGGTATGGCTCATGTTTACAAGTCAAAGAAAGACTTAGAAAAAAGAGAGCCAAAGCACATTGTTAAGAGAAACATTCCAAAAGCTAAGAAAGAAGAAGCTCCTGCAACTGAGGAGGCTAAAGAATAATGGGAAATGTAAAGAAGTCAAACGTAAAAGGCAAGAAAGAGAGAAAGCCATCCAAGTCAACAAAGAAGGCAGATTATTATCAAAACGGTCAGAAGAACAAAAGAGAATGCCCAAAATGCGGTGTAGCAGTTTTCATGGCTGATCACAAAGATAGACACCACTGTGGAAAATGTGGTTTTACTGAATTCAAAAAGAGTTCTCCATAGAATTATGAAAAAAGTTAAAGATCTTAGCGTTAGCCAGAAGACTTCAATCAAAGACCTAATCAAACAGTTCTCACAAGCAGGTGGATTTACAGCTAAGAAACTAGCTGAAGGTGCAGACATCTGGCAAGATATGCAGAAAGACAAGAATTGCAAAGTGTTCTTTTCATTTCCCGCTTGCATCTGCGCAACTGGAACTCGTGGAGTTATCAAAGACTTAGTTAAGAACAAGAAAGTTGATGTTCTAATAACAACTTGCGGAACTGTTGATCATGATCTAGCAAGATTATGGAAATATTATTGCGAAGGTAAGTTTGAAGCAGATGATCGAGAGCTACATAAGAAAGGAATTAACCGACTAGGTAATGTATTTGTTCCAAATGAATGCTATGGCGAAGTTCTTGAAAACAAAATGATGCCAATTCTAGAAAAACTTTACAAGAAACAAAAGGAATGGTCAACTCGCGACTTACTATGGGCTTTTGGTGAAGCTATATCAAAAGATAAGAATCATGAAGAAAGCATACTTTACTGGGCTTGGAAGAACAAGATCCCAATATTTATCCCTGGACCAACAGACGGTTCATGGGGCAGCCAGCTATGGATGTTCTGGCAAACGCATAGAGATTTCAAGCTAAACCTCTTTGAAGATGAGCAAGAGATATCGACCATTGTATTTGAAGCAAAAAAGACGGGAGCATTAATGCTTGGTGGTGGAATCTCAAAACATCACGTTATATGGCACAACCAATATCGTGGCGGACTAGACTATGCAATTCAGATCACAACAGCTCCAGAATCAGATGGATCTCTTTCAGGAGCTCGAACAAAGGAAGCAATTAGTTGGGGAAAGATCACAGAAAAAGCAAAGCACATCACAGTTGAAGGCGATGCGACAGTTTTATTACCTTTACTTGTAAATTGTAGTATTTAGCAAATTCTAAATAATTTGTGCAATACTACTTTTCTGCTTACACTATGTCTAAATATTTTTTCGCTGCATTAAATCAGTTAA
>Ga0233431_1002666_pt1 | contig 24088 bp, 25 predicted proteins | sample SI_118_April2016_FD_179867 | JGI IMG/M metagenome (GOLD analysis project Ga0233431, IMG submission 179867) | Seawater microbial communities from Saanich Inlet, British Columbia, Canada - SI_118_April2016_200_MG | ecosystem: Environmental > Aquatic > Marine > Inlet | place: Canada: British...
GGTTTGAATGGCCGCAACTTGTCAGAGCAGTTCGAGAATGTCTTGAATTACCAACTGAATGAAGGAAGCTAGTGCATGAATACTCACTCGAACAGTCCAATGATTCTCTTCGCTGGTGCTGGCTTTACACGAAGGCGGTTTCAGCGTGACTATCATTTCAACTTCATCACAGTTCCGGGGGGCGAAACTCTCTTTGTTGATACTGAAGCTGAAGCAACGAGACTCGTCACAAGGAGATCAAGCTCCATAGTTCTCGTCGTTGTAGGGGGCTGTGTCGCTCGGCCTCTTAGGCGCAGGGCTGTTTCCTCAGTTCCGCTTGCTAAGGCTATTCGTTCGAGTGGATACAGTGGGCCGATGATCGCATTCGAATTATACGAACCTCAACTAGAACTCCTAACTCAAGAAGGTATCTGTACCGACGGCGTTGGTTGGTGGCATTTGCTCTGTGAGGCAACAGGTAGAGCGCTTAATCTTCCATTCGTTCTGGTGTCCGGTGCTGGAGTGGATGGTCGGATTGATGATGCGGTCAAAGAAGCTGGCGTTGTTACTCTCATCGGAGATTCCAAGACAGAGCCGAATCTTGTTGTGCTTGGAGATGCAGAAGGGGTAGATCCCTGTTGGCAACTTCAGTATGCCATTAGGTTGCGTGCTGATAGATGGAAGTGTCCGATTGTACACGTAACCGACAAACCCGAGGCATCTCTCTCGGCCTACGGAGCTTTGGCCTGTGAGGTGATTGCTACGGCAGAATTCACAGCCGAGCGAGTTATTCAGCTTCTCGCCTAAAACGACGGCGAGTGGGATCACGTAGAACGTGGGGTTGGTTGAACGGACCAGCCCCTTTTTTCGTTGACTCAAAAAGGCGAAGCAGGTAAGATTGGGTTGATATAAACATCCAAAATCCAAATACATATTCCAAACAAAAGTCTGTTAGTTCTGTGTGATTTGTCCCCCTTTGGGGGATCGCCCAGAGGGGGAGAATTGGATTTTTTTAATTATGGCATTCTGGTCTAAAAAAATAGGGATAGATTTAGGAACAACCTATACGTTGGTCCATCTTCCTAAACGTGGGATTGTTATAAACGAGCCATCGGTAGTGGCTATTTCTTTAACAGATAAAAAAATACTTGCGGTTGGAAACGAGGCAAAAGAAATGATTGGGAGAACTCCAGAGTCTATTGTGGCAACACGGCCGCTTAAGGATGGGGTGATTGCAGACTATCGTACCACCGAGGCCATGCTTCGATATTTTATTGGAAAAGCACTTGGTGGTGTTCGGCTTTTTCGCCCAGAGGTTATGGTCGCTGTTCCTGCTGGAATAACATCTACCGAAAGGCGGGCTGTTATAGACGCAACCATGGCTGCTGGTGCAAAGGCGGCGTATATTATTAAAGAGCCTATTGCTGCTGCTATTGGTGCGAATATCCCTATTGGTTCTGCAACTGGGCATATGGTGATTGATATGGGTGGCGGCACCAGTGAAATCGCTGTTATTTCTTTGGGAGGAATTGTGTCGAGTACTTCGGTAAGAATAGGTGGTAATAGGTTTGATACTGATATAGCAGAACACACAAAAAAGAAATATAATTTGGCGGTTGGAGATAGAACAGCAGAGCAGATTAAAATTCAGATAGGATCTGCAATGTATTTAAAAGAGAAATTAAAAATGGAGGTCCGTGGAAGAGATATGATAACCGGCTTGCCGCGGACTATAACCGTAACATCAGACGATATAACAGAGGCACTACAGCACGATTTAGAAGGCGTTATATCTGCTGTTAAATCTGTTTTGTTTAATACACCACCAGAGCTATCTGCAGATGTTATAGACAAAGGGATGGTGCTTACTGGCGGGACAGCACTTTTAAGAAATATGGATAAATTATTAAGCCAAGCGATTGGTGTAGAAGCGTATGTTTCGGACGATGCATTGCTGTGTGTTGCAAAGGGAACAGGTGTTTCTCTCGATAATTTAGAGGCATATAAGAGAAGTGTTTTGGCCTCTCGATAACTTTTTGGAGGGTTCGATGAAATAGAAAGAATCATGTATACTATATCTGTATGCTTCGCAGTCATTCCCAACTTTTCGACCAGCTTGTTGATAGAATAGAACAAGGAAATCATGCGCATGCATATATGTTTGAAGGTGCACAAGGAATAGGAAAAAAGCAGTTTGTTACAGCGCTTGTAAAAAGGATTGCATCTAAAGAAGCGAGTGAGCAGGTTTTAAAAAATATCGATCAAAATATCCATCCCGATGTATTGTTTGTAGAAAAAGAGGAGGAGGCCGCAGAGATTGTATTGGATCAAATAAAAACAGCCCAGCAACGATTAATGAACCATCCGGTGAATGCTCCTTATAACTGTGTTGTAATTTGGAATGCCCATTATTTAAATAGAGAGGCAAGTAATGCGTTTTTAAAAATGCTGGAAGAACCACCAGCTCATGGAATGGTTTTTTTAACAACATCTTCTCGTTCTAAATTGCTACCAACAATTGTTTCTCGCTGCCAGCGGGTTCAACTGCAGCGTGGATCGTTTAAAGATATTGTTAAAGAATTGATAGAGGCTGGAGCATCTCAGGAGCAAGCAGAGCAACTTGCCCACGCAGCTCAGGGAAGGCTCGAGGTCGCAAAACAATGGCTTAATGAATCGATTTGGAAGGAGCATAAACTGAAAATAAAAGAAGGAAGTAGTGTTTTAACAGCAGAATTGCCAGATTCATTAAAACAAATAGAATCTATTGCCAAATTACCCAAAGACGAGTTCTTGGAATTACGAAACCATTGGTTGGAACTTATTCGAGATGTATTACTGCTGCAGCAATCCGCAGGTCTAAAACTAACAAATGAGTGGATGTCTGCCGATTTGGCGCTTCTAAAAGATAGATTCTCTTCGTCTCGACTTATAACACTTGCAGAAAAATTGATAGATGAAATGGGGAGTGAAAAAATTGCCTTTAACAAACGTCTTCAATTAGAAGATCTTCTGGTGTCCTTTCATCACGAAGGTGCCGGTGTTTCTACTACTTAGTATATGAAAAACAAAAAATGGATCATTTTAGTTATATTAGTAGCAGTTGCCTTTACCGGGTGTTCTCCTCTTGGGATTGGTGTTTCTCGCAATACATCCTCGGGAAGCGAAAACCAAGGTGGGCAAGGAGGTGTCTATCGATCAACAGACGAGGGCGTAACCTGGGTCCCAATGAACTATATTCGTACAAACCAAGGACAGGTCCAAACAATAGGGAATGCGAATGTGAGATTTTTGGTTCGAGACCCACAAGACCCTCGCACGGTGTATGCTGTCCCAGATGACGGCTCGGTGTGGGTAAGCTATGCATTGGGAGACACTTGGAATAAGATTTTTTCTGCAGGAACCAGGGTCGAATCTTTTGCAGTAGCTCCAAACGACAGACAACGGCTGTATCTTGCTGGCGGAAGAAGCATTCTAACATCTGACGATGCAGGTACATCATGGAATCGAATTTATTATGATAGCCGCGACGATGTGCAAATTCGATCGGTTGCAATTTCTTATCACGACCCTAAAATAGTGTATGCTGGAACCTCTGAAGGAACCATTCTTCAGTCGAGAGATGCCGGTGAAACGTGGTTTGTTCCGGTGCGCTTGTCAGATTTTGGAGGCCGAGGTATTGTACATAGGCTTTTAACGGTAAAAGACAGCCCTAATTTGCTGTATACAGCTGTTGTGGGGAATAATTTAGTAGGGACCGTATTTGTTTCGCGAGACGGCGGGACAGCTTGGGCAAAGAATGACGCACTATCGGATGTAGCAAAAAATTCTAAGTATGGCGATTTCGAAAGAGACGATAGAACTGGAAATCTTTATTATGCCTCTCATTACGGAATGTTTATTAGCTACGACAACGGCGACAGCTGGAAGCAGGTTCCGTTGCTTTCTCCACCAAATACCGTTATGATCTACAGTCTAGCGGTTAACCCGAGTGATCAGAATCATATAGCATATGCTACTTCGAATGGGTTGTTTGTAAGTGCGAACGAAGGCGTTGAGTGGAAAACAATTCAGTTGCCCTATATGGGGGAGAGAGTAGTTCGGGATCTGTTTATTCCACAAAATGCTCCTACCTCTCTATTACTTGGAGCAGGGCCATCGTATTAATTATATGAGTGAATACATAGACCAGAAAAAGGAAGAGTTTGATAAAACCTTTGAAATGCTTCAGAAGGAGCTTTCTTCTATTCGTGCTGGCAGCGCATCTCCAGCGCTTGTAGAATCTATTATGGTGGATGCGTATGGTAATAAAACCCCAATCCCTCAGCTTGCCAGCGTGTCTGTGCCAGAGCCTCGACAGATTGTTATTCAACCTTGGGATGCATCTCTTTTAAAAAGTATCGAAAAAGCTATCGCAGATAGTGATATCGGTGCCAGCCCGGTAAATGAAGGCGAGGTGATTCGGATTGTAATCCCACCGCTTACAGAAGAAAGAAGAGACGATTTTGTAAAACAAACAAAAAAGAAATGCGAAGATTCTAAGGTGCGAATACGAACCACTCGCGAAAGCATTAAAGATGCGATACATAAGGCGGAGAAAGACAAAGAAATAACCGAGGACGAAAAATATCGCCATGTAGAAAAGCTTGATGCTGCAATTAGAGAACATCAAGACAAGGTAGACTCGATTTGTCAGCAAAAGGAGACTGAAATAAGAAGCTAGCCCACATTATGTTTTTGACTATTATAGGATTTATTCTGATACTCCAGCTGCTTGTTTTTGTGCATGAGCTTGGTCATTTTCTTACCGCACGAAGAGCTGGTGTAAATGTTGAAGAATTCGGATTCGGTTTACCTCCGCGAATATTTGGGTTTGTAAAAAATGGCGTTCTTTATTCCTTGAACTGGCTCCCCTTGGGTGGATTTGTTCGAATGAAGGGAGAGGAGTCTGAAAGCGGCGATACTGATAGTTTTTCTCAAAAACCGCTTTTAAGTAGGTTTATCATTTTGTCGGCTGGAGTGTTTATGAATTTCTTGCTGGCAGTAGTCTGTTACTCTATTGTTTTTATGATAGGGTTTCCAATGAATGCAGAACGGCTTTCTGCTGAGCCAGGTAATGGTTCTATTACAGAAAGATATTTGATTGTATCTGGCGTGCTTGATGACGGCCCAGCAAAAGACAGCGAGCTTGAAGTGGGGGATAAAATCGTTCGCTTGAATGGAGCTCCTATTAGTACTCTCTCGAATGCTCAGGCTGCAATAGCAGAGAATGCAACCATAACTCTTTTCGTTAATAAAAGAGGCCAAGAAATCTCTTACGTATTAGAGCCACGGGTGATAGAAGATGTAGACCCAGACAGACCTATTTTAGGACTTGGGCTCGAGGAGATAGCGGTTGTAAGATACAACCCTTTTGTGTCTGTATGGAAGGGGCTTAAAGAATCTCTCTATATTATTGGGCGAATAGTTGTTGTCCTTGGAACGATTCTTCGCGACTTAGTGACCACCAGAACAGTAACATCCGATGTTGGTGGCCCGGTTGCTATAGCTGTGTTTACTGGCCGTGTGATTGACCTTGGAATAAGCCATGTGCTACAGTTTATTGCTGTTATTTCTTTGAATTTTACGGTAATTAATTTTCTTCCGTTCCCAGCCTTGGACGGTGGCAGGGCATTATTCCTTGCTATCGAAAAGTTTAGAGGGAAATCTGTAAGCCAGAAAATAGAAGGAATGACTCATCAAGTAGGTTTCATGCTTTTAATGCTCCTTTTTGTGCTTATCACAGTAAGAGATGTTGCCAGGTTCGAAATAGTCGATTGGATAAAAAGCCTTTTTTAGTCGAACTGCATAGGAGTGAAACGTTCCGCGCAAGCACCGGGATAGGTGCTTTTTTCAACGCTTAAGAAATGTATATGATAAATAAACTTCTCGGAAGATTTTCTACAGACATGGGGATAGATCTTGGAACTTCTTCAACGTTGGTGTATGTAAAAGATAAAGGGATTGTTATTAATGAACCATCTCTTACTGTTTTAAATACACGAACAGATCAGATAGTAGCTGTGGGCGAAGAGGCTCAAAAAATGCTTGGCAAGACCCCAGAGCATTTAGTCATAACCCGCCCTATTGAAGATGGTGTTATTTCGGATTTTGAGGTAACAGAAAAAATGCTGCGCTATTTTATAGAAAAGGTTCATAGAGAAAGTTGGACGCTGGTCCCGCGGCCTCGAGTGGTTGTTTCTATCCCCATGGATGTAACAGAGGTAGAAAGAAAAGCGGCAGAAGATGCAACTATAGCCGCTGGTGCGAGAGAGGTTCACTTAATAGAAAGCCCGATGGCAGCAGCAATCGGTGCTCGGCTGCCAATTCAAGAGCCGACTGGGCATTTTATTGTAGATATTGGTGGTGGGACAGTAGAAATAGCAGTTGTTTCGCTTGGAGGAATCGTTACTCGGAGAACTATTAGGAGTGCTGGTGGAGAGATGACTGCTTCTGTTATTCAATACATTCGAGAGAACTTTAATCTGCTTGTTGGTGAAAAAACAGCAGAACAAGTAAAAATTAAAATAGGCTCGGTTATACCACTGCGAGAGCCAATGGAAATGCGTGTACAGGGTAGAGATTTGTTTTCTGGGCTTCCTAAAGAACTCGCACTCACAGACGCTCATGTTAGAGACGCCATAGAAAAACAGGTTCGGCAGATTATAAATCATATTAAGCAAACAATAGAGCTTTCTCCTCCAGAGTTGGTAGCAGATATTTATCGCTCCGGCATACTCCTTACGGGTGGTGGGTCTTTGCTTAGAGGCTTAGACAAACGTATTTACAATGAAACTCAAATTCCCGTGGCGTTGTCGGATGACCCTATAACAGCTGTTGTTCGTGGAACTGGCATTGTTCTCGAGGATATAGATCTTTTAGCGGATGTACTGCTTCCACCAGCCCAAGATTTCTTTTTAAGACGATAACATAGAATAGAGTTGTATGAGACGATCAGAACGCAGCCAGCCATTTTCGTCTGCCCTAGGGATAGCTCTTGTTTTAGCTATTGTTGCTGTATTGCTGTTCCGTGGGCATATAGAAGGTTTGTTACGATCCTTCTGGGCTGCTGCTGCTGTCCCGGCTGCAAGAACTATCCAGCCAAGGGGGACGGACCTGACAGATCAGGAAGCTGCCGATACATTAGCGATATGTCTCGCTGATGGAAAAAAATTAAGAGCAGAGAATGCTCGACTTGTTCAATTGAAGGCAGAAAATGAAGCTTTGAGAGAAATATTAAATTTTCAGCAGGCAACAAGTCGAGACATAGTAATATCGCATATTGTGGCTCGCCATGATAAACAAGGAGTGAGAGCAGCAACAATAGACAAAGGAAGTAATCGAGGGGTGAAAATTGGATACCCCGTTATAGCAAGCAGTGGGGCACTTATTGGCACTATTATAGAAGTTTTACCAACTTCCTCTGTGGTTCTTGCTTTACAAGACCCAAATTCTAGCGTGTCTGTAACCCTTTCTTCATACCAGAAACCGCTTGGAATTTTAAAAGGCCGTCAGGGAACGACCTTGGCGATGGAGCTTATACCAAATGATACTGTTTTGAGAAAAGATGAATTGATTATAACCGGCGGTGCAGAGGAGTTTATTCCATACGGATTACTTGTGGGGAAGATAGATCATCTGGAAGATAGTTCTGACGAGCTTTTTCAAAAAGCAGTAATTCTTTCCGAGGATTTACTCGATGAACAACGAGTTGTTTCAGTTGTTGTTCCTTAATACTATGCGTAAATGGTTTCTTATTTCCTCTGCGATTTTTCTTCCTGTTTTTTGGACTCTTTTTGAGTGGGGAGTGCTTTCATTTTTTTTATCTCCAATTTCTTGGGGATGGTGGGGATTGTTTATACTTATTATCCTTTCTTGGTTTTTGTCCTCAACGCATCTTTGGATAGCTGGGATATCTTTGGCAGTAGGGTACGAAGCGTTGAGTCTTCATCCTCTTGGAGTAACATTTTTTGCAATAGCTGGCATGCTTATTTGGACCCTTTTTCTTGAAAAACAAATTTTTGCTCGCTACTCTTTTACAACACTTCTGCTTTCTGTTACCTCTGGGATGGCGATATTTACAGTAAATTATTTACTTCTTCTTTTTTTTCTTCGCATTCTCTTTCCTCAGCATGTTTTAGATATTTCAGTTATGCAGCTATCAACAAGATCAGGTATTATGATAATAGTATATATTGTAGCTGGTTTAATTTTTTATCTATGCCGAGCAATCGTCCAGGCTTCCTTTACTCGCTACTTTTTTTCTCGTCGATTTGAATAATTCATAGTAATATATGTCTCGATTTTGGGGCCTCACCGACGATGTTTCCTTGAGTGGGCGTAAAGATAAAATGCCTCCCAAGAAACATGAAGTAACATTCGACCGATTTGCATCTCATGCGCCGGTGCATTTTAAATTATCTTCCAGGCGCGTTATTCTTTTTTCTCTCGTTTTAATATTTTTTCTTTTTTTGTTATTAACACGTACGGCATATCTTCAATTAGTTCGCGGTGAATATTACCAGTCGATGGCAGAAGGAAACCGTACGCGGATAGAACATATTCCGGCAATTCGAGGAGGATTATACGATAGGACAGGAAAACAACTTGTAAAAAATATTCCTTCATTTACTGTTGTTGCCATTCGCGGTGATTTGCCTCGAGATGAAGGAGAGAAACGAGCTGTTTTTGAAAAACTTTCAGCCCTTTTACATATCGATGCACAGGAACTTTTGGAAACGGTAGACAATGCCCCAGTTTCAAATTTTGAAGACATTCCATTGAAAAATAAAATTCCCTACGACAATGCACTTCCAATTCTTCTTGCTATTGAAGATATTCCAGGCATAGCAACTCGAGAGAGCTTTTATAGGTCTTATCCTTATGGAGAGGCATTTTCTCATCTTCTTGGATATGTGGGGGTAATGAATCAATCAGACTGGGAACTTTATCGTGCTAAAGATTATCGATACTCCGACAGAATAGGGAAGACTGGCCTAGAAAAACAATATGAGCAACAGCTACGAGGTGTTGATGGAAGACAAAAAGTGGAGGTAAATGCAGTAGGTAAACCACTAGATGTTATTGATACAATTCCACCCCAACGAGGTGATGATTTAACGCTTTCGATTTCGATTGATCTTCAGGAAAAAATGTATTCAGTTCTTGAGAATATCTTAGACGATATCGGCCAAGACAAAGCTGCTGCAATCGCACTCGATCCGCGAAACGGAGAAATGCTTGCAATGGTGAGTCTTCCATCATTTGATAATAATAATTTTATCCAAGGCCTTACATCTGCACAGTATAGTGCTCTTTCTGACGATCCAAGCGTGCCGCTGTTTAACCGTGCATCTTCGGGCGAGTATCCTTCTGGTTCAACTATTAAACCTATTATTGCAGCTGCGGCACTTGAGGAAGATATTGTTTCTCCTTCTTATTCGGTTTATAGTTCTGGTGGACTAGAAATTGGGGCTTGGTATTTTCCGGACTGGCAGGCTGGAGGACACGGCAGAACAAATCTTCGAAAAGCCCTTGCAGAATCGGTTAATACCTATTTTTATTTAATAGGCGGTGGAGACAACGATTCATTTCAAGGGCTTGGAGTTGATATGATGAAAGAATATTCAAGAAAATTTGGTTTGTCTTATATAACAGGTCTTGATTTTCCTGGTGAGGCTGATGGTTTTTTACCGTCTCCAGAATGGAAAGAAGAAGCTAAAGGAGAAAGATGGTATTTGGGAGATACGTATCATTTTGCCATTGGCCAGGGCGATGTTTTGGTGACGCCTTTGCAGATTTCTTCAGCGTTCTCTGTTTTTGCAAATAGAGGAACGCTCTATACCCCCCATTTTTTGCGTCAGCAGAATCAAGATAGAAAAGAAGGTGTTGTTGTTAATGACCAGGTTGTTTCTAAAGAAACAATTAATGCTGTTCGAGCAGGTCTTCGAGATACCGTAATATATGGAAGCGCTCGCTCGCTTGGAGTGTTGCCAATATCTTCAGCCGGAAAAACCGGGACTTCTCAGTTTTCTAGTTTAAAAGACCCCCACGCCTGGTTTTCGGTTTTTGCACCATATGAAAACCCCGAGATTGTACTGACTATCCTTATTGAAGAAGGCGAAACAAGCAATGTGTCTGTTCGAGCTGCACGAGAAATTCTTGAATGGTGGGCTGAGCATAGATCATAGTAAAAGTGTTAAAATTCTCTCATTTTGGTTTAAGGTGGGACATGCTATAGTCATGGTATTATTTTCCAGGTAAGCGTATGAAAATTTTAATTGTAGAAGACGAAAAAAAACTTGCCGAAATGCTAAAGAAGCGACTTGAAAGAGAGTCGTTTGCAGTAGATATTACCCACGACGGCAAGAGTGCGCTCTTTCTTGTTCGAACCAATCCATATGACCTCGTTATTCTAGACCTCATGGTCCCAGAAGTGAGTGGCGTAGAATTTTGTGAGACTATCAGGAAAGAGAATAAAGAATTGTTTGTTATAGTGTTGTCTGCCTTATCGCAAACAAAAGACAAGGTTCGTGCCTTCGAGGCTGGTGTAGACGATTACCTTACAAAACCATTTAGCTTTAGTGAGCTTAAGGCACGAATATTAGCTGTTACCTCTCGCAGGTTTCCTCAGAGAACAGAAGTTGTGCGAGCTGGCCCTATTACTCTCGATAGAGATAGAAGGAGTGCTAAAAAGGGTAAAAAAGAAATTTCTCTTACCAATAAAGAATTTTTATTGTTGGAATATCTTATCAGAAATGCTGGTCGTGTTGTCTCAAGAGAAGATATTTTATCGAATGTATGGGATTACGAGTTTGATTCATTTAGTAATATTGTCGATGTGTACATTCGCTATCTAAGACGAAAGATAGGGGATGAACTGATTGAAACAGTAAAAGGCGCTGGCTATCGTTTAAAAAATGGTTCATAGCAGGGTTTGACACGGGGGTGTTATATGATATACTGCCTCTCTGCTTAAATGAACAAAAACTAAGTAAATATTTCTATGACATTAACATACGTTACAAAGGCCGGGTTTGAGACACTCACAGAAGAGCTTGAAGATCTTAAAAAGGTAAAACGCCGAGAAATTGCCCAAAGAATAAAAGAGGCGAAAGAGCTTGGTGATCTCTCGGAAAATGCTGAATACGCCTCTGCGAAAGATGATCAATCATTTAACGAAGGCCGAATAGCAGAGCTCGAGAGCATGCTTCAAGATGTAAAAATTATCAAAAATACTGGTAAAAAGGGTGGGAAGGTAGATGTTGGATCAAAAGTAAAGCTGAAGATAGATTCCGAAGAGCTTGAATATATGATTGTTGGATCGTCTGAGGCAGACCCACTTAATGGCAGAATTTCGAATGAATCACCTCTGGGTAAGGCATTTTTGGGGAAAGAAGTTGGCTCAGAAGTCGAGATAGAGGTGCCTGCAGGTAAAGTTGTGTACACTATCCTCGAGATAGGGTAGACCCCTCTCTTAACTCATATTTATTTCCCGCACCTCAGAAGGGTGCGGTTTGAGTTTTTTGCATGGTTACGGTATGATATGACTTGTATATTACTCATTAGAAGGCTTTAAATATGAAGTACGTTATTTTTTCATTTATTATACTGACAACAGCTAGTATGTTTACAGGATGCACAAAAGACTCCGATCAACAAGCTCAGAACGACACAGACCAAAATGTAGCAGGAGAACATATAGAACAAGCAACGCAGCCTCTTATGGCTCAATTTGAGACTTCGGAAGGGGCTATAGTTTTCGAACTTTTCGAAGAAAAAGCTCCGGTGACTGTTGCTAATTTTGTTAAGCTGGCTGAAAGCGGCTTTTATGATGGAGTAAGATTTCATCGAGTTATTAAAGATTTTATGATCCAAACAGGGGATCCAAATTCTAAAGACGATGACTGGAGCAACGACGGCACTGGCGGACCTGGCTATACGTTTGAGGATGAATTCTCTCCTGACGATTCTTTAATAAAAGGGAGTCTTGCCATGGCAAATGCTGGTCCAAATACAAATGGTAGTCAATTTTTTGTTGTAACCGCCGCCTCGACTCCATGGCTCAATGGCAAGCATACTTTATTTGGCAAAGTTGTGGAGGGAATGGATATTGTGGAAGCTATCGAAAATGTTTCGGTAAATGCTCAAGATCATCCACTTGAAGATGTTACAATCACTGGTATTCAAATACTGATCGATACAGATAAATTATAGGCTATGTTAGATATTCAATTTATTCGCGATAATGCGAAACGTGTTCAAGAAAACACAAAACGCAGGGGATCCGACGCTGATGTTTCGGCTATTCTTAAGCTTGATGATAAAAGAAAAGAAATTATAAAAAAAGAAGAGGAACTTCGAGCAAAAAGAAAGCAAGGATCAAAAGAAAAACCAACTCCAGAGCAAATTTCTGAGATGAAAAAAGTGGGACAAGAGGTTAAAAAACATGAAACAGATCGAAAAAAAGTAGAAGCCGACCTTTTAGAAAAAATGAGTTGGCTGCCAAATATGCTGGCAGATGATGTTCCTGATGGTGGTGGAGATGAAGATAATGTCGAAATCAGACTTGGTGGAAAAAAGCCAGAATTTTCGTTTCCAATTAAGGACCATTTCGAACTCGGCCAGGATTTGGACCTTATTGATACAGAGCGAGCGGCTCGAGTTTCTGGTGCGCGATTTTTCTATTTAAAAAATGAGGCTGTTCTACTTCGACTTGCTCTTGTTCAATGGACAATACAAGAGTTAATGAAAGAAGGTTTCACTCCAATGTTCACCCCTCATCTTGCAAAAGAACAAACATTGTTTGGCACGGGGTATTTACCTTTTTTCTCTGATGAAATTTATAAAATAGAGGGTGAAGATTTATCGCTAATAGGTACGAGTGAGCAAACGCTAGTAGGGTATCATCAAGATGAAGTTCTTCCGTCCTTAGAACAACCAAAATTGTATGCTGGTTTGTCTTCTTGTTTCAGAACTGAAGCTGGAAGTTATGGCAAAGATACGAAAGGCATTTTTAGAGTTCATGAATTTTATAAAGCCGAGTTGATTGTTGTGTGTGCGCCCGAAGATAGTGTGAAATGGCACGAAAAATGTCAAGAAATAGAAGAACGAATTTTAGATGGTTTAGGACTTCATTATAGGGTTGTAAATATTTGTGTTGGGGATTTAGGTGCTCCAGGGTATAAAAAATTCGACTGCGAAGCTTGGTTTCCTGGGCAGAACAAATTTAGAGAAGTAACCTCAAATACCAATATTACTGATTTTCAAACAAGGAGACTTAATATAAGATATAAAACCAACGAAGGGAAGGTCTTGTTTCCTCATACAATCTCTGCAACTGGAATGACTGACAGAGCTCTCTTAGCTCTTCTCGAAACATATCAGAACGAAGATGGATCTATTACTATTCCAGAGGTGCTGCATCCGTGGACACATGGCATTAAGCGTATAGAGAAAAAAATATAATGGTGCTATGAATCAAGCATCAGCTAAAAATATTCACCCACCTCGAAAACGGCGCAAAAAGTTTCGCCGTTTTTTGAACCGCCTTGGTTTTTTAATTCTTTTGGGTGGATTAGTATATATTTTTTTTATCAGTGATGTTTTCCTTGTAGATATTATTATTTGGCAACAAATAGAAGGTGGGGGAGTTCAAGCAGAAAGCACTCATACTCCACCTCAGGAAATAGTTGAATCTGTAGATGTATTGCTTTCAGGAAAGAGGTGGTTTTTGTTTTCTGCGAAAAATTATTTTCTTATTCCAGAGAAAGCACTAAAAGCTAAAATTGAGGAATTTCCTTCTTATCAAAATATTTCTATCGAGAAAAAATTTCCCAATGCTATTACTATATACTATAAACGCCACGATCCTGTTTCTGTTGTTGTTCAATCGTATGTTGAAAGAAATCTTCTGGAACCAGTTGTTAAGGAAGGGCAAGATTTAGAAGAATTAACGATTCCACTGGAAGATGAATATGAGGAGGTAATTATAGAACAAGTATTTTTGTTGTCTGACGCGGGAGTTATACTCGAAAAAATTCATAAGGATTCGATCGAACCACAAGAAGTTGTTCTTATGTTCTATTCCTCTCAAGTTTTTGAGACTGGTGATGTTGTTGTCGAGGAAGAATTGTTTCAAACCATGCAAACCCTTCAAGAATTATTCGAACCGAGCATTCAAATTCCTATAGAGAGCTATGAAGTAGGGGACGATTTCCTCCCAAATGAAATACGTGTTGTAACGAGAGAGGGCTGGAAGGTTTATTTTGATTGGTCAACTCCTATAAAAGAACAAGTGCATCTGCTTCAAGCGCTCTTGGGTGGAGTACTTGAAGGGAAGAAGCAGGAAATTCAATATATCGATTTAAGAATTAAAGATAAAGTCTTTTATAAATAGTGCTCTCCCTTTTGTATATTGTGCGACGCATGATTGTTGTCGCAGAGAAGTCGGGGAAGGTAACCTTGTGCGAGTATTACTTAGTGGGGAGGATAGAAAATTTTAACAGAGAGTATAGAGACCCCATTAGTTGGGTTTTTGCTTTTTTAAATTTTCTGCTTGATATTATTTTGCGTCGCATAAGATATATTGTCCGACACATGAACACCTCTCTTCTTCGCTAGAATTACCCAAGTTTGACGGGCGATTATTTTATGATCCCTCGAGGTTTAATTTCTGAACTAGCTAATTATAACCTTATTTACTTGCCTCTATAAACAAAAAGTCCCTTTTAAGGACTTCCTTGTTCTTTGCTTTATTCGCAGTTACTATGGCAGATATGCTAGTGGATCTACTGGAATTCCATTTTTACGGACCTCAAAGTGCATGTGAGCGCCGGTTGTGAGCCTTCCTGACCCGCAAGTCCCACGAGCAGCTCCTGAGAGCCCTATAGCATCTCCTTGTCGTACAAATTGGTCTTCTGATACATATATTTTACTCATATGCCCATATACGCTCGACAACCCATCTCCGTGAACAATAACAACATAGGCGTATGACCCAGTGCATCCTGAATCATACTTTACTCGGGCTACGTATCCAGAAGAGGCTGCTCTTGTGGATGTTCCTTGTTTTGCTCGAATATCGATTGCTGGGTGCTCAAAAACATGTCGGTAAGGGTAGTCTGGGTCATGGAAATACGCTGTTACCTTATTTTTTGGGACAGGCCACATGAGGCTTTCACCAATAAGATAGCCAAGTCCTTCTTCTCTTTCACGAGAGGCGAGCATTTCGCGTATTTTTTTCTCAATAGAAACAATATCGCTATTAATCCCCTCCTGCTCACCACGAAGTTGCTGTAAGAGGGTCTGAAATTTTCTTTCTGAGCTTTTTGTTTCCTCAAGTAAATCTGCTTTTACAAACTGCTTCCCCCTCAAGTTGTCTTTTTCTGCTTCAATTTCGTCCTTAAGGACTTCTAAAGACTCTTTGTACGATTCTTGTTCAGATTTAAATGCAAGCATTTCTGTGTTATGAGTGTTAAGCCCCTGTAAATTTACTTGAAGCCCACTTTGGACCTGGGCATTTCTATCAATCGATCGAAAATAATCCGAAAGAGTTGTGTTGGTAAGTAGAATTTCGAGCGGAGATGTTTTGTCGAGTGAATGTATTGTTCGGATCATCTCTCCCAATTGCTCTTTGTTTTCATCAATGTTTCGCTCAGTACGCTTAATCTGAGCATCGGTAGTAAGGATAGATAGCTTTTGCTCGTCTATTTCCCTTTCTTTAATTTGGACATCTATTGTCGTTTTTTCGACTTCTGCATCTAGAATTGCAATTTGATTCCTTAGTGTCGAAGCTTGTGACCTTTTTTCATCGATCGTGTTTTTGTATCTTTCCTTCTTTTCTTCTAGCTCATTAATTCGCCTTTTCTGGTCTTCTAACTCCTGATTTAATTCTTCTATCTGGGCTTCTTCGGCAGATACATGAGTAGGTGCATATGATAGGAGTATGAATGTAAATACCAAAAATATCACAGCAAGCGCTGCTTCTATCTTAAAAAGGGATACATTTTTAATACTAAAATTTTTTTGCATACAGTAAGGTTGTAATTATACCACACCCTACAGTGCTTCTAATAGATCTATTGCTTTTTGTATTCTGGAAACAGCTTTGTTTTTTTCGATAATTTGGATTGTTTCGTATACTCCTGGGGAATTTTTTAAGCCGGTAACAGCTATACGGAGTGGCCAGAGGACAGTTCCCCTATCAAGGCTTTTTGATTCTCTCCAGCTTTCCACTTGTTCTGTAAGACGTTCTATCTCAATGCTATCAATAGTGCTTTCAAAGAGCTCCTTTAAGCCATTTAATACGACTAAAGTATCTTCTTTTGTTGATTTTTTGTGAACAAGAAGTGATGCATCATATTCAAGTTCTTTTTTCCAAATATAACTAACGTACTCAGCTAGCTGTGAGAAGTTTTGTATTCTTTCTTGAGCTAGTTTTACAATTAAAATAAGCTGCTCGTCTGAATAATTTTCAAATGGGCAATCTGCTTTTTTGAGCCATGGTTTGGCGTTTAAAAGAAGTTCTTCGTCTGATAGCAACTGAATATACTTATGGTTTATCCAATTAAGTTTTTCTAAATCAAAGACAGCGGGACTTTTTTGGATGTTTTCTATGTTAAATTCCTTTATGAGTTCCTTTTCGGTAAGGATTTCTTTATCGTCTCCAGGATTCCAGCCTAAAAATGCAAGAAAGTTTTTAAGAGCCTCAGGTAAATAACCCTGATCTCTGTATTCTAATACCCCCTGCGCACCATGTCGTTTTGAAAGCTTTGATTTGTCTGGGCCTAGAATCATTGGTACATGAGCAAATCTTGGAGGTTTCCATCCGAGGGCGTTGTAGAGTTGGAGGTGTTTTGGAGCAGAAGAAATCCATTCTTCTCCGCGAATGACATGGGTTATATCCATTTCGTGGTCATCTACAACAGAAGCTAGGTGATATGTTGGGAAGCCGTCAGATTTTAATATAACAGGGTCATCTTCAAGTGAAATATCGAATGTTACTTCCTCTCTAATAAGGTCCTGAAAAGAAGCATGTCCATGATTAGGCATAGTTAAGCGGATAGCATGAGAACCTATAAATTCATCTGCATTATGAGTTGGTTCCTCTGTTTTGCATTGGCCATCGTACCCTGGTGGGAGTTTTCTTTTTTGCTGCTCTTCTCGTAGTTGTGCAAGTCTTTCTGGTGAGCATGTGCACGGATATGCAAGACCTTTTTCTAGCAATTGCTTGGTATAGCTTTGATATATTTCTAACCTCTGAGACTGAATATATGACCCCCTTTTGCCCTTCTCTTCTAGATTGTGAGTAAGAACACCTTCGTCGGGTAATATACCCAACCAGGAGAGGGACTCTATGATTTTTTCTAGACTACCCTCTTGGAGTCGTGATTGGTCTGTGTCTTCAATTCGAAGTACAAAGGTTCCTTTATTATGGCGAGCAAAAAGCCATTCAAACAAAGCTGTTCGAATATTTCCAATGTGGGGATCTCCAGTTGGTGATGGTGCAAATCGAGTTCGGACCTTCATAGTGTGTCTTTATAATACATTGGAAGTGTTAAGATACTCAAGTGCTTTTTTAGTTGCCTCTTTTCTTACTGCATGAACTCTGTTAAGAATCTCAGCACGAGACACCCATGCAAGTTGGCTGAATTCTCTTTTGTCTGGATTAAGAGCGTTTGGGTCTGTGGCGGTTGCTATAACAAGCGATTGCCTTTGTCCTTTGTATCCACTATTAAGTTTGTGCCATTTTGGCCAGGTATATTTGTAGAAATTTCTTACAATACGATGAACACTAAATGTGTTCGACCCTAATTCTTCCTGCATTTCTCTGAAGAAGGTGTTTTTAAGGCTTTCTCCTTTATCTTTTCCACCTTGAGGCATTTGCCAATGGCCTGGAGAGTCGACCCTTTCTGCAATAAGGATGTTTTTATCCTTGTCGAGAATAAGGGAAAGAATGTTTGTCCGATACATTGTTTGTATTCTTAGCCAGTAAGCAATCGTTTTTAAAGGAAATACTATTGTAGCATTAAAGATCCTTCGTGCTCTGGTTGGTTGCAGGAGTAATCTCCATAGCCACTCGATTCCTATTATTCTTAAAATTTTTGGAGCTCTTGGAAGAGCGCCGCTTATCATATCAAGCGAACCACCTATTCCCATTGCAAGCGATATTCCATGTATTTTTGATAGATGCTTGTAGATGACTATTTCTTGGTGTGGAGCCCCTAAGGCCACGAGAACGACGTCTGGGGGGTTCTGAGAGAGTTGCTTAATAATAGTTTTAACTGATTGTTTGCTTTTACGGTCAATATGAGATGACCCCGCTAGTGAAAGCCTGGGATATTTTTTATGCAGCTCTTCAATAGATTTTTGGTTGTTTATTTGATTTCCTCCAAGCAAAAAAACGCTCTTAGAATTTTTCTCAGCTATGCTGCAAATGCTATAAACAAGGTCAACGCCAGGAATACGAGCTGGCAGAGCCTCGCCCATAAATAAAGCCGCTAGCATGACGCCGGCCCCATCTGCTATAGAGAGTGATGCAGTATTAAGGAGTTTTTTATATGTTTTATTTTTATGGGCCTTAAGTAAAATTTCTGGGTTAACAGTCGCTATCCACGAAAAAGAGTTTGAACATATTTTTTGTTCAATATCTTTTAGTATATCTTGAAGCATTTTTTTGTGAATATTAACTCCTAAAATATTCGCAACCTGCGCAAGATTTGTTTGTCTGGTATGTTCCATATATCAACGATTAGTATTGCAGATTTTAACTGTTGCAGCAATAGGAATAGTGTACATTTAAAGAGTTTTGTTGTATGATCGGTCTGCAATGATTGATATTGAAATACTCATATGATTGTGTTTTCTGCGCTTGTGCCCTCTTCTCCATTTTTGTTTCCAAGTATAGGGCAATCAGCAACAGACAAATTAAAGGCAACGCTTCAGGCATATCAAGAATTATCAGCTCATTTGTATGCCGCTCAGCCAGATATTGTTGTTGTAGTGTCTTCGTATAAAACATCTGAAGCCTCCACTTTTTTTATTAACCAGTCTCCTTATTACACTGGGCATGTAAAAGAATTTGGAGATTTGGAGTTTTCTTTTAGACGAAAAGGAGCTATCGGATTTGCTCATCATTGGAAAGAGTCACTTGCTCGTACATCTCCTGTTCAACTTCACACAAAGCAAGATCTCCATCATACTATAAGTATACCAGTGGAAATACTTACCAAGCCTCTCCCTCGCGCTAAAATTATTCCAGTTGAGGTGGCGGATGTTTCTTCCGATCTTCATTATCAATTTGGAAAAGAAAGCAACAGTGCATTTGCCTCTGCTCAACAAAGAGTAGCAGTTTGTGTGCTTGGAACACTCTCTCAAAAGCTTTCCCCAGATTCACCTGCTGGTTTTTCTCTTGCAGCAAAAACGTATGACACGTTTATGATGTCACATCTGCGAAAACTCGATTCTGAAGCAATAAGGAGTATGGATCCAGAATTAATAGAAGATGCGGGAGCGCTTTCTCATAATGGACTTATTTGGCTATTGGGGCTTCTTGAAGGTATGAATGTCAAAAGCGATGTCCTGAGCTATGAATCTCCATTTGGAATAGGATACGTAAGCGCAGAATTTATTTCCCGATAACATTATATGAAACATATTTTAAGTGGATATAGCGACGACAAACATAAAAGCTCTGCCAAGAAGAAAGACGCCGAAAAACTTCATTCGCCAGCTCATTTGCTAGCAGCAGAAATTACTCAAAAGTGGAACGAACCAAAAAAATTTGGAATGTATCTTGGGGTTATTAATCGAGTTGGTGTAGATAGAGCTCGGCAAATATTTGCTGAGTTGAACCAAAATGACAATGTTTCCCCAGAGTCTCGCGTAAAACTTTTTATGTGGAACTCAAAAAAGAATAAAGATAAGCCAAAGACCTAAAATATGCCCAAAAAACTTCCTATTATTTATCATCCCGACGAAAAGCTGTCTATAGAGAGTGAGAGTTTTGATGTTTCTCAGATACTCCAAAAAGATCAGCAAACCATTTTTAAGGACATGCTCTACACCATGAAAAAACATAAAGGAGTTGGCATAGCAGCTCCGCAGATTGGAGTGCTTAAACGGTTTTGTTATGTGTCGAATAATGGCCGTAAGCCACAGCTGCTTATTAATCCAGTTATTACAAAAAGATCGTCTTCTAAAGAATGGGCAGAAGAAGGGTGTTTATCTATACCAAATGTATATGGGCAAGTAGAAAGAAATATGTCTGTTACCGTTGAGTATGTAGATACTGCTGCTGAAAAGCAAGAATTGTCCGCAGAAGGCTTTCTTGCTCGTGTTATTCAACACGAAATAGATCATTTGGATGGAGTATTGTTTATAGACAAAGCAAAAGATATTTACGAGTCTGGTATATGAAAGACGTTTTAAACTGATAGAGAAGAAAATAATTGGTACATATTTTTTCGTCATTTTGAACCTGCCCCAAGAGCAGCGCTAGTACATAGTTCGAGAAACTCATTTCTGTTGGAAATAGGTACTGCTAACAGCTATTTGAGGTATTTTTGATCATTGATTTTTATATAAAAAGGATGTATAATTGCATGGTAAATATTGGTAATCTGTGAGTCTTTTTCTCCGCTTTTTATATGCTTGAGTATGAAAAAATTAGTTTCTACACAAAAAAGTAATAAAAATATTTTTTATACTATTTTGTCTGTAATTATAGGGGGTATTTTTTATTTTAATTTGAGAAAAATTGTTGAGTTTGACGAGCTCTATACACCAAAAGAATTTTTTCTTGCATTGATTAAAATCATTTTTGTTACGGCTTTGTATGTTTGGAGTTTTTTTTGGATCATTCTAATTTTGTTGATAATCTTTTTAGCTTCTTTTTTTTATGTGAAAGAAAATAAAAAGATTATTTTGTTAATAAATTATATAACTCAAAAGTTTCCGAAAAAATTTAAGCACATAGCTCGATTTTTTAGTCTGTTCATAATCACAGCAGTATTTTTAATAATTATATTGTTGGTTATGGTTTTTGTTTCACACGCCTTGTCTTATTTTGAGCCCTATGGATTTTAAATATTGTGATATAAGAATATTTATTTAATTTTTTACTACATGCAGATATGACCAACGCAATATCACCATCTGCTCCTCATAGAGATTTCGAGGAAATGAAAAAAATCGATGAAAATGGAGTTGAGTATTGGGAGGCTAGGGAGCTTCTGCCGCTTTTGGGCTATGAAAATTGGCAAAAATCAGAAGAAGTTATAGCCCGAGCAGCTCGAGCCTGTATAAATAGCGGCCAGGATGTGGATAACCATTTTAACCGGACGGTTAAAATGGTCGAAATTGGCTCAAATACAGTACGAAAAGTGAAAGATTATAAGCTGGATAGGTATGCTTGTTATCTAGTAGCTCAAAATGGAGACCCGAAAAAATCGGAAATAGCAATAGCACAAACCTATTTTGCCATTCAAACTAGACGGCAGGAAATTTTTGAACAATTGTCAGACACATCCAAGAGGTTATTTATTCGTGGCCAAGTTTCGGACCATAACAAAAAATTGTTTAAAACGGCTAAAAAGGCTGGCGTTTCTAATTTTGGTTTGTTTAATAATGCTGGGTATCAGGGGCTCTATGGAGCTTCTGCGTCAGAAATAGAAAAAAAGAAAGGTATCAAAAAGGGAGAGCTTTTAGATAGGGCAAGTTCTACAGAATTGGCGGCAAACCTTTTTCGTATCACTCAAACTGACGAAAAGATAAGGAAGGATAATATAGAAGGAGAACGAGCGGCTGCTAGTACTCATTTTATGGTTGGAGGAAAAGTTAGGCAAACAATCAAAGATATAGGCGGTGTTTTACCAGAACAGTTACCACCTGAAAAACATATTAAAGAAATAAAAAAAGAAGTAAGTGCTCTTGATAAGGCAGAGAAGAAAAAGCTTAAAGGAAAGCAACGGGGAGATAAGTAATAGCAAATGAACACTCTTTTTCAAAGATAATTCTAACTTCGTCTACGACAGAGAAAATAAGCTTTGTTTTTCCATCTTGTAAATGTACTCCGCGTGTTCTCAGATTTCTCGTCGTGCGTCAGTGCAACTCGGTCGAAATGACAAAAACGGAGATCCTTCTCTTTTGTCGTATCAGAATGACGAAAGAGTTCTTGGCATTTAAAGATGTATACGTTTTCTCATCAGATTAATTATGAAAGGAAATATCTCAATAGTTTTTATGGGAACAGCTGAATTTGCTGTTCCGTCGCTTAAAGCACTCGCTCAAAGCGAGATTTTTAACGTGTTGGCAGTTGTAACTCAACCAGATCGCCTGGCTGGAAGAAAAAAAATACTAACTCCCCCACCTATTAAATCTGCAGCCCTTGAATTAGGATTAAATGTTCTTCAGCCAGAAAAAGTATCTGAAATAAAGTCCGATTTAACTGATTTTAAGGCAGTTGTTTTTGTCGTTGTTGCTTACGGCCAAATATTACCTCAGGAGATTTTAGATATTCCAGAAAAAGGTGTCATTAATGTTCATGGATCATTATTACCAAGATATAGAGGCGCTTCGCCAATTCAAGAGGCTTTACTGAACAGAGAGAAAGAAACAGGCGTAACGATTATGATGATGGACGAAAATATGGATCATGGAGATATTTTAAAAACTGACACAATAGAAATTTCTAAAGATGATACTTCTGAAACGTTAAGTAATAAACTGTCTGTTCTTGGAGCTAATGTTTTGATCGATACTCTCCCCAAGCTTGTTTCTGGTGAAATTATTCCTCAAGTTCAAGATCACGAACAAGCTACGTATACAAAAAAAATAACCAAAGAGTCTGGTAAAATAGATTGGAGCAAAAGTGCAGGAGAAATAGAGGCAATGATTCGAGCCTACACCCCTTGGCCACATGCTTATACATATTGGAACAACACTAGATTGATTATTCACAAAGGCTACGCCTCCAGTAAGGTAACAAAAGAACTCCCTGGGCAGGTCTTGTCAGATGAAAAAAATCTAATTAAAATTGCCTGTGGAGATGGAAGGATTTTAGTAATTGAAAAAATTCAACGAGAAGGCAAATCAGTTCTCACTGCGACGGAATTTTTTAATGGCTCACCTCAATTTACCAATGGATTTTGTAGTTAATTTTATGAACAAAAGCAATAATATTCAGGATACTGAAATAACAATTGATTTGACCTTTTTAGCAGCTGCGTTTTTCTTTATCTCTTTCCATATAATAGATCCATATTCTAGTCTATTGATTAACCTTTCTGCTGGGGTTATTGGTTCAGCTATTACAATATGGGGTGTTGAGAATTTAAGAAAAAAGAGTTACGAAGAAAAAATTTCGCCTGCCAACACTATCGCAGACGAAGAGATAAGGTATTTGAGAAATTTGCTTGTTTGCTACATAAGTAATGTACTTGGAATAACTGTCAGGGGCTATCTAGGAAATCGCGATGTTTCAGAAAAAGAGGTTGAAAAATCGGTTGATTCTATCATAGCTGAATTAAGCGAATCTAATTTTTTGACACTGTTTTCTGGGCTAGAAATTGATCAGTGGAAAAAAATAGAATCAAATTTAATTTTAATTAAATTTGATCTGTCAGAGAAAATTCAGCTTTATCAAAATATTTTTTCTCCAGAAATTTTTAGTCAGCTGATTGTGATTAATAAGGTTTTTAAAGATTTTTATAATTCTTTTGGACTCTTTTCTTTTTTGCTTACCACACCAGAAAAGGATTGGCCAGAAAACAAAAAGGGACCCAGTCGAAATAGATCACTTAGAGATTTTCACATCCGTGTTTTATCTGAAAAAATGGAAATATATTTTTGTGAAGTTCGAAGTCTGTCTTCTTTATTGGCTGAATAAAATGTAGTCTGTGGTGTTATCTCTTTTTTTCTGTTACTCTAAATCCAAGAGGTTTGTTAAGCATTAGTCTTGTTTGTGCATCTATAGCAGGAATAGCACCAAATACTACCATGGTGATAGGAATAAGGATCCACTGAAGCCCAACCATAAGGTATTTCCATCTTGGTTGATTACTTGGGCGTTTAG
>Ga0233431_1002668_pt1 | contig 24084 bp, 17 predicted proteins | sample SI_118_April2016_FD_179867 | JGI IMG/M metagenome (GOLD analysis project Ga0233431, IMG submission 179867) | Seawater microbial communities from Saanich Inlet, British Columbia, Canada - SI_118_April2016_200_MG | ecosystem: Environmental > Aquatic > Marine > Inlet | place: Canada: British...
TGGTAGGTAAGTTTTTCCTTAAAACTGGCCCCAAGGTCTTCCACTTTTAAAACATCAACCAGGTATTCGGTAAACTCATAAGTTTTACCACCAACGTTTTCTGCTCTTGAGTGCCAGTCTGGTTCGTTCCTAAAGAGGCTTGGATAGTGGTTTCTTACCATGTCTACACAAGAACCCGAGGGGCATACAATAACCTCTGACTTTTCAAAAATCTCAATGAATCTTTTAGCAGCAGTTTTAGAAACGCTTTTATAGCCGGAGTTATAAGCGGATTGCCCGCAACAGGTTTGCTCGGTAGGACAGTTTACGGAAATTCCCAACTTCTGAAAAACCGCTACCATGGCATCGCCCACTTCCGGGTAAATCTGATCTACCAAACACTGAATGAACAGTGTCACACTTTTGTTCCGATTCATATTTCGAAATAGTGATAATTAGGTTTCTTGATTAATAATTCCATCTTCCTCAGGGTTATTTATTTTCTGCTGAAAATTGCACTCGTTTTTCAGATATCCGAGACTATTCCCGTCTTAGCAGCATACTCAGTTTTGAACTTTAATACAAATCCGTCCCTCATCAGACTTACATCATCTCATCATTTCAATTTATTGCGAAGCATGGATTTAATACTCCACCGCTTGCGGCGTTGAGTCATCCCGGACTCCGATCCGGGATCCAGTAGAAAATCGACTAGATTCCAAAGTTATTTTTGAAAGATCCCTTACCCCAGGGAAAACGATTCCGGGCTGATAATAATCTACCTTCTGGCCCCAGGCTTTCTGCGATCCGGAGGCCTTCATTCCATTTGACCATTCGTTCGGAACGGGCGAAAGAACCGAAATTATGAGATACTTGATGGTGCACGCCATGTTGAGTGGTTAAATTACGGTGAAGTGCCCCTTAACTAAAAGCCTGAATCTGTCTCATCAGGTCTTGGGCTGTTGAATAGATTTCCACTTTCTTTGTAAGACCTTTTGCTATATTCTTGATTTGTATTTACGGACAAAGTGAATGTTTACCATATGAATAATTCCAGTTACTTATTGATATATTTTCCCTTTTCGAAAGTTTCCTGCCCTCTACTTGCAGAATTCAGGTACGAAACAAAACGAGTTAAAGGATGGGACATCAATGCTTGTCATAAACGAACAAGATCTCACCCGGGCGGTTTCAATCAAGCAGCTGGTCGACATCATGGAACAGGTTTTTGTTACCTACGAAAACGGTGACTTTTTGATGCCGGACCGCATGCACGTTCATGATGATAAAAACACATTGCTGATAATGCCCTGTTTTGCCAAAGAGATCTTTGGTACCAAGCTTGTTTCTGTATTTTCGGAAAATTCTAAAAGGAATTTACCCGTTATCCAGGGAATTGTGATCTTAAATAACAGGCAAACCGGGGAACCTGTTGCTATTCTTAACGGCCCTAAGTTAACAGCCATGAGAACTGCTGCAGTCGGCAGTGTAGCCATTCGCCACCTGGCACCTGCAAATGCCGAAACACTTGGAATAATTGGCACTGGCGTCCAGGGATTTCATCAAGCACTATTTGCATGTTCGGAATTCAATTTTAAAAAAGTTTTGATTTTCAGCCGTCACTCTGAGTCGATGGAACGTTTTATGGACAAACTTGCGCCACTGATCCCCGATGTTAAAATAGTCATAGCAAGCACAGTCAGGAGTCTGGTGGAAAAATCACACGTGATTATCACAGCGACCTCATCCAGCGAACCTGTTCTGCCAAATGATGAACAGCTATTGTCAGAGAAGTGTTTCGTCGGTGTTGGGTCGTTCAAACCTGATATGAGAGAGTTCTCACATGCACTTTTCAAAAATGTGTCGCAGATTTTTGTTGATACAGAATTTGCTATCAAAGAGTCTGGCGACCTGGCCATTCCACTGAGAAAAGATTGGATTAAAATGGAACAGGTATTCACACTGGCAAAGCTGATCACCGGCAAGGTAAAACGAAACCAGTCACCCACAACCTGTTTTAAATCTGTCGGTATGGCGCTATTTGACCTTTTTGCTGCCGAATACATTTACGAGCAGTCTATCGATAAAGGCTTGGGTACACGGATCGACATCTGATAAATGTAAAAACAGCTTATGTGCACCCTGGAAAATATCAAATTCATCTGATCATCGTCGACAATCATTACTTTTGGTTTTTCTTCCATTGTCACATTCCAATGGAGGTTTTCCTTTACACAATTAACTGAGAGGGAGTGTTACACTGAGTTTTAGGAATCCTTAATCTGAAAATTACTCCGCCATCGGGATTATTTTCAGCCCAGATTATTCCTTTATGATCTGAAATGATGTTTTTACAAATAGCCAGACCGAGACCGGTTCCCCCGGCACTTGTTTTGGTTTTGCTACTCTGCACAAACTTATCAAACACTGCCTCCAATTCAGTCCCCGGAAGACCAACACCCCTATTACAAATGGAAAAGGCCAGGTTATCCGTATCATCCTCAATTTTAATATCGATTTCGCTTCCGGCATCTGAGAATTTTATTGCGTTCGATAATAGATTTCTTATGACCTGCATAATCTTTTGTGAATCCATAAATCCAAGATCGTCAAAATCCGGTTGTAAGAAATTGACAGAAATATTTTTTTCTTTCAACAAAGCACCCAGTTCATAAACCGGTACCTGGACCAGTTTGGACAAGTTCACTGGTGAAAAACTGTATTCAACCAGCCCTGCTTCCAGTTTGGAAAAATCTAATAAATCATTGAGTAAATAGAGTAATCTATTGCCCGAGTTCTTCATTTGCTTGATATATTGAAGTATTTTCTCTTTAGATAGATTATCAATTCTCTCAATGGCGAGATGGGCATAACCTAATATCCCTTGCATCGGAGTACGTAGTTCATGGCTCATATTGCTTAGAAAATCAGATTTTGCTTTGTTGCCAGCCTCTGCTTCTTCCTTGGCTTTCACTAAATGTTCTTCCAGATGTTTGCGCTGGGTGACGTCTTCATGTGTTATAACTGCGCCGATAATCTCTTTGTCTTTAAAAAGAGGTGCGCCTTTAACATTGAAATAACTATCCGTACCTTCTGTTGGTGTTGGGAAATATACATCCTTTTTGTCAAATGATTCTCCCTCAAGTACTTTTTTGTACGCTTCGGATAGCTTAGCATTCACAGTGTCTGGGTGTGATACAAGATTTTCTCCTAGATAGTCTTCCTTTTTTGTTTCTCCTTCTCCGAGACTGGTTACATAGTGGGGATTGATATCGACTATCTGGCCGTCCTTAGCCAGCATGATTATCGATGTTGGAACCGTTTCAAAGATTGTTTTATATTTTTCTTCACTCTCCCTATGCGCAGCCTCTGCTTTTTTCAGATCGCTGATTTCACGGGTTATGGAAAGCGTAAGCCAGACACCGTCAATTTCGAATACAGACGCAGATAAAAGGGAGGTGCTGATAGAGCCATCCTTTTTGTAAAATTGCGTCTCGAAATTCTGAACGAACCCCTTTTCTCCAAGAATCCGCCTCAACTCATTTAAATCACTTTCGTCAACCCACAAATTGAGATTGCTCGACGTTTCCCCCAGCGCCTCTTCCCGGGTGTAACCGACTGATGTTATAAATCCCCGGTTTACATCGATATACTCCCCATCCGGCCCGGTAAGGGTGACTGAGTCCGGACTCGTTTGGAAAACACGTTTAAAAAGTTCCTCGCTCTTCCGAAGTGCCTTCTCAGCGTCTTTTTGCCTGAGGAGCTCTTTCTCCAAGTCCGAAATATTTTTTTCCAACTCTTCGTAGGTTGGTTTGTTTAACATAGACATGCACTCCAAAATACATTAGATATCTGCCCTAACATTCTGATATTTCGTCCGAAATAAATATGATTATCGATGTCTGGAATTTTATTATCTGTATCCGTTAATCAGAAAAAAAATATTTCATGACTTCCACCTCACGTTAAGAAATGATCTAGTCCAGAAAAACCTACTTTAAAATTGTATAAAGCGAATTAAAATCAACAAACGAAAATAGTACGCAAATACAGTGTTTTGCAAGTTAGTGGACCCGGAGTTCGATGATAAGAATTCCCTTTTGCGATGTCAATCCTCTTTTTTTCAACACTTTAATGGATGGCCAGATGAAGTATCCCCTACTTTTCCTCAAAACCGAAGGAAAACATGGCTTCCAGATCATGACGGGATATCGCCCGAAATGCGATCAAAGTTTCTGTTCTAGTAATGGATTCAAATTTCGATAATTCGTTCGTTACCAGATTGGCTAGATCATCATTTGATTTGACCCGCACAATCGCAATCAGGTCATATTTTCCAGCCACCGAATAAACTTCTGATATGCCATCTGTACTGGCAAGTTTATCAGCCACTTCATTAATTTTGGTTCGTTCAGCATTAATTAGAATGATCGAGTTTAACATTTAAGCCTCCTTTCATGTTTGTGATGACGATGATTAGCATTTATCAGCTAAAACACTAACCATGCTTCTACGGGCATCTCGGCACGCTTGCAGAGGTTAATCCACCGAACTCTGTTCAAGCCCGTAAAATCTATCTATACCAGTCAGCCAATAATATATATGTAGTGGAAAAAGCGCAAGGATGAATCATAGCCGCTTCATTGTGCTCAACTGGCCCTTATGGAATGCTTAGGGTCGGCTCATAAATTGCTTCACATTCTGTTCGCAAAATGTCCAGTGTTTTGGGGAGTTTTTTGCTAATTCAATTTGAGGTTCAAGCCAGAATTTTGCTTCTCCGCCTGATGAATGAATGTGAATATGCATTCTTGTCTCTTCGCGCGAAGGGTAAAAAATCGACTTAAAATACTCTCTTTAAGACGTTTCGGCCAATAATTTGATAACCGTTTTGACCATGAAACCGGGAGTGGTTTTATACGGGAAGATGTATCTGATGGTACTGTTTTGATCGATGAGAAAAGTGTAAGCAGTATGGTCAATAAGATATTCTTCTGTTGATCCCAACTTCTTCTTGCGGAATCTTGTTACATATTTTTTGGTGATTGCAACTGTTGATTTTTCATCTCCTCTGAGACCGATGATTCGATTATCAAATATGCTTAAATATTCATTTAACCGCTTGCCTGTGTCCCTTTTGGGATCGAGCGTGATGAAAATAAGTTTTACATTCGAGGACATTTCTCCTAGCTGTTTCAGTACATCTGCCATTACGAACAACGTATTAGGGCATATATCCGGACATAGCGTATATCCGAAAAACAAAATCACTATTTTTTGTTTGAAATCTATTAGTTGGACTTTATTGCCATGCATGTCATGCAGGATAAAATTGCCCCCTATTTTGGAAAATGATCGCAGCTTGATCTGCTGAGCTTGAAGCTCCTTTGAAATAGGCATATAAGAAAACAATAGTACCCAAATAAGGATATATCCTTTGAGAAAACTATTGGTTGAAAAAACGGTCATTTTATCTGCTATTTTCAGAATCAAGAGTTTACTGGCAAACCAGCGTGATATTGAAAAACCTAGAATAAATTACAATAAAATAACTCCATTAAAACAACCGTTTTAGTCCTGGAAAGGTTGTTTTAGACCTGCTTAGGGATCGTTAATAAATAGCTTCACATAATTAATTTGTAAAAGTCGTAAAAACATTGAACATTTTGCAAATAAAATGTGACAGCAACGTGTTTCCTTTTCATTGATGGGAAACACTTGACTAATTTATTAGCCGATTGATTGAACCTGAACCCCAGGAGCTTCTATCAATGCATCTTTAATATTATGCATTTTTGAATCTTCGAGGTTCTCCTTTGTTACCACTGCAATACTGGCTGGAACTTCCGCTGTTTTTCGTTCGATGCGAGTGGCAGTGACACTGATTTCATCAAGTTTATGCTCAATGAGTTTCTCATTATCGTCGTTGTTATGGACTGTGTTATTTTGTGCAAATACTGTTTGTAGAGATAGACAAACCAGACTGAAGTAAAAAAGAAAGTATCTATTCACCACTTTTCCGGAGTCGAGGGGATTATGATTCAAAATGCTCGAAAACAGGACGTTTTCGCCAACGCGTTTCTAACGAAACACTTGGCTCCAGGGATGGATTCATCCGTGTTTTGAATCATGATCCCCTCGACGGAGCCATGCTGAACAGTTACATTGTAAATTGTCTTTCCCTACCTATGGCCGTTGCATAATACAAAGAGGCCGATTTGTGTCGTGTTCTGGGATTAGAAAGATTGCGGATTTTAAAAAAGAGCTATACAATATAAACAGATACGCCAGGTCATGCTCCAATCCCAGCCTGTCTGCCAGGTTGCAGTGCAAGAAAGCACATTTTCCTCAAAGAGTTTAACTATGTTCGTAAATACCAGATGCTTGCCTGTTTTGGTGTCAGTTCTACTTTTACTCCAGCTGGCGGTCTCTTCCTGTGTTTCTAAAGCAGAGAATCCGGCTAATTCGGGTATCAGTCACACACAGGAAAACGCCTCTGCCAATTTGTCGCTTGTAGCAAAGTCCCTACTGGCAGAAATCGAGCAGCAGATGAAGAACAAACAGTTCAAAGCGGCTCTGGATAAAGTTGAAATTTTAATCAATCAGGACAAACAAATACCAAGGTCCCATTTACTCAAAGCGAGGATCCTGGAAGGTTTGGGGCAGAAGCAGCAGGCACTGAACTACTTAACACAGCAGATTAAGGAAAATCCTGAAAATATCGGATTGATTGTCGCCCGAGGCCAATTCTTGCTGGATACGGGATATGTTGAATCAGCTCGATCTGATTTTCTGCAGGCCTATAAAAAAAACTACCGTTCTTTTGAAATCCTGAAACTCCTTTCGGTGATTGAAAGAACAAATGGGAATCTGAAAGAGTCACTAAACCTGACAACCGAGGCGTTGAACCTGAATTCAAATGACCATGAGCTCTGGTTTATTAAAGCTCAGCTGGAACTGCGCCTGCATAAGCTGCAAGAAGCGAAACAGTCAAGTGTTACCGCGATTAAACTCTTCGATGCGAATCTAAAATATTATCAGCTTTTTATCGAAATCCTCGGGTTTTTAAAGGATCGTCCGGAAATGGAACGGACCATTCGGATGCTTGTTCAAAAATTTCCCGATGATGCCTGGGTCAATATGCGATATGCAACCCTGCTTTACGCAAATAATGAACAAAAAAAGGCTAAGGCAGTTTTAACAAGAGCTGTGGAGCTGCATCCCCGGGATTATCTGTTGACCTTTCAGCTGGCCACCATTCTAGCGACGGAAAAGAAATGGGAGCAGTCAATCCAGCTGTTTTTGTCAGGCCTGGAAGTAAAACCGGACTCCACCTGGGCCAAGGTTCAGCTCTCGAAAGTCTACTTTCAGGCCGGACAATCATTAATGGCGGTAGAATACTTAAAAAAGGCCCGAGCGGAAGCGTCGCGTGATCCTTTTGTCTATGAAACACTGGCAAAAATTTACAACCGCCAGAACGACACTTTCGAGGCGGAACGAATCATTCTCGAAGGGTTGGCAATCAATCGCAAAAACCAGAATCTAATTCTGGAATATGCCGGCATACTGGAAAAAAGAGCCAATTATAAAGAGGCGATTAAAGCATTCGAAAAGGCTCTGGCCAATAATCCGGACAACTATGTCGTTCTGGGAAAGCTGGGAAATTTACACCGCCTTCTGAAGAATTATGATAAATCAAAACAGTATTTTCAACGTTCGATACAGTTGAAGTCGGACACCTCCTGGGTGCGATCTTTCTATGTCGAACTGCTCTCGGACATGGAAGACTGGAGAGAAGCTCTGCAGGAGATCGATCTCATTCTTGAAATTACTGCAAACGATTACTGGACCTACGCAAAAAAAGCTCAGATTGAACATCAGCTGGGAAATTTTGAGGCAGCTCATCAGTCGATAAAAAAGGCGATTGCCTTGCGGCCCGATGCCCCCTGGTTAAAGGAAATTGAGGCAAAAAGTCTGGAAAGCCTTGGAAAATATGCCCTGGCCGAAGAATCGTTCCAGATCGCCCTCAAAACGTCCGTTGACAATGCTTATTTATTGACACGTCTCGGTTATGTTCAGCTGCATTTAGATAGAAAAGCGGCATTGAGGTCGGTTGAAAAGGCACTTGACAGTGAAGATTTTGATATCAGTACCATTGAACTGTATATGTACTTAAAAGGACAATCCTATCTTAGCTGGGGATTTAAGGAAAACAGTCCGGAAGCGAAGGCTCATGGCGCCATCATGCACAAACAGTTTACTGTAGCGAAAACGCTTTTGCAGAAACCGGGGATGAAAAACAGCCCCCATCTCCCTTTTCTAAGATCCCTGACACAACTACTGGCAAGAGAGAGCAGATCCGTTCTCAGCAGTAACGTGACGCTCTCACCGGACCTTTCCGATTGGCATTTCTTTTATCTCGGGATGGACGCCCTGGGGAAAAGGGATTTGCAGACGGCAAAACACCACTTTCAAAAAGGGCTGTTGTCCAATCCTCAAAATATCTGGCTGATGATCAAACTTGCTTATGTCCATCAGCAATTGAAAGAGTACAAGCCAGCGATCGATCTGCTGGAGAAGTACCTGATGAGACGTTCGGAAGGCCGGAACACATGGGTGAAACTCAAACTGGCCTTGAACCTTGACCTTTCATTCCAGGTTATAAAAGCTGAAAAAGTGTATATGGATATTCTGGAGGATGACCCGGATGACAATGTGGCCTTAAACAATCTAGCCTGGATGTATCTGACTACCAAAAATAGTGAAATGCATAAACTTGACGAGGCGCTGAAACTGTCATTGAAGGCAGTCAAATTAAGCCCCTCACCAGCAAACCTAGATACACTGGCTGAGGCCTACTATCAGAAAAAAGAGTTTCATAAAGCGTTGAAAACAGTTGAAAGAGCTCTGGACAGAGATCGACAGGGGCTTGATGATTTTAAAAAGACCAAGAAAAAGATCTTAAAGGCAATTCAGTCCACCAAAAAATGACATCATCCACCGCACCACGTTCGGTGACGGTTTTCATCATACCTGTTTTATCAGATATCATTCGAATCAGAAGGCGAACATGCTGACAGTTGATTTTCACACCCACTCCATTGCATCAGTGCATGGATTGAACACGATTGAGGAATTGCTGCGCCAGGCCGATAGAAACGGGCTTGCGGGGTTAGCCATTACGGACCATAGTCCTGGAATCGACAATACCGTGTGGCTGTCTCACAATAGAACGGGAGATTTCTGTTGGGAGGAAAATATTAAAGGGCCTGATGTGCCCTATTTCATGAACTTATTGTCCCGGTATGAACCGCCAGCCGATATTCGAGTCAGGCTGTTCAGGGGAATTGAATGTAACATATACAGTGATAGTGATCGACCCACGGATGTTCCGGTTTTTATCTCTGATCGGTTTGATGTCGTGATTGCATCAGTGCATCCGATTCCACCGCTATTTGTCGTTGAAAACAGTCTGCAGATGACGGAAAGAATGATCAGAGCCATGGATGATCCCATCGATATTATTGGACACCCGTTTCATAAACGATACAGTCCGTTGATGGAACCATTAATGGACGCTGCCGTCGAAAAAAATATCGTTCTGGAAGTCAACAACTCCTCGCTACAACTCGGGAAAGCAGACAAGCTACAAGCTCGGCAAATGCTGGAGATGGCGGCACAAAAAAAGTGCCGGATTGCTTTGTCATCGGATGCTCATATGGCAAATGAATTGGGAGGAGATGAAGAAATTAACCTGATCTTGGATCAAATAGAATTTCCCGAAGAGTTGATTGTCAACCGTTCCGAAGCATCTGCTCTGGACTTTATCACTCAGAGAAAGAAGGTTCGGGCGGAGATCAAGGCTCGATTGCAGAAAGGGAACTGAAACAGGGATCGATGTGTAGAATTATTGATTCGCGGTTTATCAGAAAAACAGTAGTTCAACCGCCTATTTTTCAAAAGAACAATGATTGATATAAACCCAGTAGAGAAAAAATGAAAAATTATAAGATAGCCGTTTTAGCCGGTGACGGAATTGGTCCGGAAATAATGAACCAGGCGCTAAAGGTTTTGGATATAGTCGAAAAAAGAAATGATGTCCGTTTCGAACTGATGCCGGCGAGTTTCGGTGCGTGTGCGTATTTCAGCGATGGGAAAGCCTTTCCTGATGAAACCATCGCTATATGTGACGAAGCCGATACAATTCTTAAGGGAACAATTGGCCTGGGACACGAAGAATCCCAGAAGATTCCTGTTGACGAGCGACCGGAAAGGGGGGCGTTATTGCCGCTACGAAAAAGGTACAATACCTACGCAAACTTTCGTCCGGTTTCATTACCGCCTGTATTGTCTCATTTTTCACCCCTGAAGCCGAATGTTATCGGTCGTGGGATTGATTTTATGATTATTCGTGAGTTAGTGGGGGGGCTCTATTTTGGCGCAAAAAAAAGAGGCGTGGACAAGGATGGAAAACGTTGGGTGCATGAGACCCTTGAATACGACGAAGAACAGATCAGACGGATTTTGCATGTCGCGTTTCAAACTGCCATGAAACGGAAAAAGGTGCTGCATAATGTTCATAAAAGCAACGTGCTGGTCTCCAGTGTTTTATGGAACGAAATAGTCGAAGAGGTTGCACCGGAATATCCGGATGTGACGGTTAAGCAGGTTCTGGTAGATGCTGCTGCTACTGCGATGTGTTTAAATCCCGGCCAGTTCGATGTCATGGTCATGGAAAATATGTTCGGAGATATATTGAGCGATCAGGGGGGTGGGATCCTGGGTTCGTTGGGTCTAATGCCTTCTGCCTGTATTGGTGACAAAAAATCCTACTTCGAGCCTTCTCACGGGTCAGCCCCCGATATCGCCGGGCAGAATATCGCCAATCCCTATGCCATGGTGGGATCGGTGGCTATGATGCTGGATATGATCATGGATTTGGAACAGGAATCAAAGAATATCTGGAAAGCAATGCAGAGCGTTTTCGCTGAAGGTTTCTCCACTCCCGACCTTTCCAATACGGATGTTGAGAGTAAGATGATTGGAACTGACGCTTTTGGTGATAAGATTGTGGCGCATTTGAAGAATATCTGATCTTTCTGCGCCTGTTCCCTTTTGTAAAGGCAAAAGGGATATTATTTTTTTGGTCTTAATCCTGGGAGTTCGTCCGGTTTTTTCTGTAGAATATAGGCCCGCTGCTGGATTACGGGGCCCGGGGTAAAGCAGATTGGTTTTATTTGGATCGGTTCCGTCTCTAACCGGAGCCGAAAGATGCGGTATCAGGTGATGTTGATATTGGAAAAAATCGCCATGGCATCTTTTCCGAAAACCTCCATGACGTCCAGATCTTTGACGATCTCGATTTCTTTTTCTTCCTGAAGATCCAAAAGGGTGTGATGGGTTAAATCCTCACCAGCAGCATTGCGGACAACGACAATCTGTGGTTTTTCCGGATCCTCCTCTGAGATGCTCATCACAAACGCGGCAGAAGAATCGTTCAATTCCACCAGCGATCCCTTAGGGTAGAGGCCCATTACCTGCAGAAAATCGTCCCAGACATCCATATCAAACTCCACCCCTGCCAAGGCATCAAGATAGCGCATGGCCGCTGGTGGATTCCAGGACTTCTTGTATTTTCTTTTACCCACCAGGGCTTGATACACGTCGATAATAGCTATCAGGCGGGTTTCGTAGATGACCTCATCGTAAGTGACATTTTTGGGGTAGCAGGAATTGATAGTCGTATCCTGCTTGACATGGTGATAGTGAGCCATGTTGATGATATCATCAGACATTCCCATTCCGGCCAGCAGATCGACAGCAAAGACTGGGTGCGATTGCATCATTTGCATTTCTTTGCTGTCCCTTTCAAATCGGACGGTGCTATCCAGGATGTCTTTAGGAACCTTGGATTTGCCAAAATCGTGCAGAAAAGCCCCGAGTAAGGCCTGAGACTCGTTCTCGAAGATGCTATTTCTACCTTTTGACTTGAGTATCTTAAAATAGCTGGTTTGAAAGATGGTTCCCACGTCAATGCAGTGGTCATAGGTCTGGTCACTCTCCTTCAGGCTAAGGATAGCCGACATTGCTTCGGCAGATGAGTTTGTGGTGATCGTATCCACATACTCATTGATGCCACTATAACTCACTTTGCCTTTGCGGGCATCATCCATGATGTTTTCGACTGCCTGGGAGGCTTTATTGTGTGTAACGACGTTTTCCTTCACTTGCTGTACAAATTTATTGGCCTGGACTTTGGAACGTTTGAATTCCTCCTGCTTTTTTGTCAGGGGCGGTTTTGAGGACGCTTCCTGGGATAGGACTGGTTTTTTGACTTCAAATTTCAGAAAACCACGCTGCATCAGGGCCTGTGCCAGTTTTTCGTTGACATTGGTCAGTTTTTTCAGTTCAGGGGGAAGTTTGTAAATCCTGCTTAAGGTGTCACCGACTGCAATCTGATTAACCTGAACGTCAAGTTCCTTACCTCCCCTGATGATGCGGGCTCTGGCATTTCTAAAATTGTGCCTGGTAAAGGTGCAGGTTTCTTCGTTCATCGATTCGTATTTCTTATTGAAACCAACATAGGAGGTAATCTGCATCCCTTTTCTCAGTTCCTTGATACTCACCAATGCGCGGACAAATTTCGTTTCTTCAGCCATGGATTTTAACCTTCGTCTTTGAAGTATTTTTCACTGGTTTTCCGGATTTTAACCGTGCGGTTAACGTCGTCGTTTTTTCTAACTTATCTTGAATCTGATTTTCTGCCACACGGTTCAGCAAAAGTAACCCGGCTTTTTTATCACATTACTTGATGCAACTGAATGTGTAAAACCGATATTTAATCATTCAACCGGGAGAGCATTAGATTTTTTTAAATTTACCGTATTGTTATTAAGCGTTTTTATTAGAAAGCACGGTTTTCACAATCTGTAATTGCGGTTAACCTGTTGTTTTCCGCTTTATTTCACATCTAAACTAGTTTGTCCATGTAAATGGAGATTGAGCATTTTCATCGTGGCTTCGACGGCTGCTACAACCTGATCTGAATGTACTCCTCTGGTTTTGAAGGTTTTTTCCCCATCATGCCAGGTGATCACACAATCTACCAGGGCGCTGGTTTGTCCTCCTTTTGGAATTCGAGTCTCGTAATCGGTAAGCTTGGGGATGCTGATTTTCTTTCTGGTCAGCACTTTTTTCATCGCTCTGATAAAAGCGTCATACCCACCGTTCCCGCCACTGGATGCGGTAAAACGTTCGTCGTGTACCTGGACGTGGATACTGGCAGTGGATTCCAGATTAAGGCCACTGGTGATTGTGCATGTCAGCAGACGGATATACCCGTAATCATCATTTTCCAACACATCTGCAATGATGATGGGCAGATCTTCGGTGGTAATGCGCTTTTTTGAATCTCCTAATTCTACAACCCGTGCCAGAACCTTTTTCCGGTTTTTGGGCGTTAAATGTAACCCAAGTTCTTCCAGCTTTTTTTCCAGAGACGCTTTCCCACTCATTTTCCCGAGGGCATAACTTCTTTTCCGGGCAAATCGTTCCGGTCTGAGTGTGCCGTGATATAGGGCTCCTTTTTTGTCTCCATCAGCATGAATTCCGGCGGTTTGCGTGAAGACATCCTCTCCCACGATCGGTGTGTTATCGGAGACCCGTTTGCCGGAAAAGGAAGCGACCATATCGCTGATTCTGACAAGCTGGGATTCGTTGATGGAGAGTGACATCCCCATCTTATCCTTGAGATTTACAGTGACTTCAGCCAGTGATGCGTTTCCGGCCCGCTCTCCCATGCAGTTAACAGTGCAATGGATCGTGCGTATACCGGCTTTAATGGCTATCAGCGCATTGGCTGTTGCCAGGCCGTAATCATTGTGCGGATGAAAATCAAACTCAACATCGGGGTACCTGCGGATCATATCTGAAAGGCTTTCAAACACCTCATCCGGAGATAACACACCCAGTGTATCTGGTAACATGAAGTGCTTTATATCTTGATCCAGCAACTGATCCATCATTTTGTAAACATAGTCGGGGCTTTTGAAAATTCCGTTTGACCAGTCTTCGAGATAGATGTTCACAGATACATCTTTTTCATGGGCATAGGCGATGGTTTTTTTAATATCTTTGACATGCTGATTCAGACTTTTCTTGAGCTGCTGACGGCAATGTGCCCGACTTCCCTTCGCCAGGAGATTCAGAACCCTTCCCCCGGCACCGGTGATCCAGTCGACGCTTTTATGATGATCGACAAAGCCGAGCACTTCAACTCTATCGATAAATTTTTCCTTTTTTGCCCAGCTGGTGATATTAACCACCCCCTCCAGATCTCTTTGTGAGACATTCGCTGATGTAATCTCTATCCGATTGACACAGAGGGATTGTAGTAAGGCTTTCGCAATATTTGATTTTTCTGCGGGTGAAAATGATACGCCCTGCGTCTGCTCTCCATCTCTTAATGTGGTGTCAAAAATCTCGACGGTATTGTTTTTTGATTTCATGTATCAATTTTTTAGAATGTCAATCCCAATGGCGAATATTTTCAAACTTTCTGATCTATTCACTAATCCTTTAGGGATCGATCATAAATAACTTCACATAATCTATTTGCTAAAGCCCCAAAACACTGGACATTTTGCGAACAGAATGTGATAGCAACGTGTTTCCTTTACATTAATGGGAAACACTTGACTAATTTATGAGCCGACCCTTAGTAAAAATAACAATACTCCATAGTATACTCAATTTCTTATCTTCCTGTTCAATTATCTCCTCAAATCCATTTCATGTCCATCTTCTTTATGACAAAAAGCATTTCTTCCGAAGGATAATGCGCTTATTTTGGATAGATAGTGCAGATTATCGTGTCGATTGGCTTTTTTTGATTTTTAGGCACCTTTGTCGTTTTCTTTTATTTGGTCAGTCAGGTATGGTAGGTGGCAGGAGCAGACAGTTAAAAATTCGTCTTCTCAGTTGATGTCTCCATGCATTGTTGTACCTGACAGGGTGCCTGGATCGAAATGGGAAAATGGTGATCAGCAGGTTTTTCACTGCTGCTCGGGATTTCGCACCTGGTTTTTTAGATTGGGTGGATTTCGGATTGATTTGAGGAAACAGTAGGTCATATCGATGACAACGTATTACCGGGGGGAAAGAGTTCGTAAAATCATTCATTTGGATATGGATGCATTTTACGCGTCGGTTGAGATAAAGGATAATCCGCGCTTGGCTGGACTGCCTGTCGCAGTTGGTGGGAGTCCGCAAAGCCGCGCGGTTGTTTCTGCAGCAAGCTATAAAGCACGAGAATATGGCATTCGGTCAGCAATGCCATGCTCACAGGCACAACGGCTGTGTCCGGATGCGATATTTTTGCCACCGCGCTTTGAAAGGTATAAAGAGATATCTGGGCAAATCCATCAGATTTTTAGAAATTACACTCACCTGATTGAACCTTTATCGTTGGACGAAGCATGGCTTGACGTAACAACAAACCTTGTCAACAGCCCTTCTGCGACCTGGGTTGCGATGCAGATTAAGCAGGACATAAAGGATCAATTGGGCTTGACAGCCTCTGCCGGCGTTTCATACAACAAATTTCTAGCCAAAATTGCCTCTGATGAGAAAAAACCGGATGGTTTGTTTGTGATCACGCCTGAAAATGCGGCCTCTTTTCTGGAGACGATCCTGGTCAGAAAAATACCAGGTGTAGGGAAAATAACAAATAAAAAACTGCAGCTGTATGGTATTGAGAAAGGTTACCAGCTGCTTGAGAAATCGGAATCGTTCCTGATACAACGTTTTGGAAAACTGGGCGGTCACCTGTATCAGATTATTCGAGGAATTGATGAAAGACCTGTGCAGGCTTCACGCGAAAGAAAGTCCGTTGGCATCGAAACAACTTTCGCTGTGGACCAGTTATATGGCGAAAAACTAATGCAGGAACTGATACGGTTGTTGGAAGGCCTGTCTAAACGATTGAAAAGAGCTGAAAAAAGAGGAAAAACCTTTCATCTTAAAGTGAAATTTGAGGATTTTAAGCAGATAACCAGAAGTATCACCCTGAATACATTTGATATCACGGAAGAGGCTATCTCACGGCTGGCGCATCAGAAACTGTCCGAAATCTGTTTGGTGGAATTTCCACAGAAAAAAATCAGACTCCTGGGGGTTTCTCTTTCGAACTTTATTGACCAGAAAACCCCTGACAGTGACAACGTTCAGCTGGACATATTCCAATTTTTAAAATCAAATTCAGCCGATGTCGGTTAGTTTGATGATGTGAATCGGTTTCACTTTTATGATCCCAGCTGCGACTGCCAGTTGATCACCCAAACCACGAACCCTGTTTAAGCACTCGAGAATGAACAAATTGCTGCACTTTTCAATAATTGAACAGATTACGGGTGGACAATGGCTGGCGCCACCACCGGATCCTGGCCTTGAACTGTTGGCAGGGGCTTTCGACACACGTTCCCTGGACCAGGCCGACATATTTTTTGCCTGGCAAGGTGAAAACAGTGATGGTCACCGTTTTCTACAACAGCTGGAAGGATCCGGAGTTAAACTGATCATTGTTGAAAAAGAGGTCCCACGGCTGCGTGATATTGCCATCTTGAAAGTCCCCAGTTCGTTGGAAGCGCTGCACAAACTGGCGAGATATCTTGTAGATAATTTTGCAGGGAAAATTGTCAATATTACGGGATCGTCTGGAAAAACAACCGCTAAAACCTGGTTAACCCACTTGCTGAAAGACCACTTCAGGCTGCTCAGCAACCCCGGGAGTTTCAACAATCATATTGGCTGCCCGATCACTATTTTGTCTCTCAACCCCGGGCATAATCTGATGATCCTGGAAATGGGGTCTTCCGGTTTGGGAGAACTGGAAAGCCTCAGTGCAATTGCGCCTGGGGACATTACTCTACTACTGAATGTCGGTCATGCCCATTTGGGGAAATTCAAAACACTTGAAAACACCTATCGGGCCAAAGCGGAGATTTTTTCCCATCAGAGAAATGGTGCGGTATCCATAGTGCCACACGGCGATCAAAGACTTATCCCGTATTTGCCCGTGGGTCCGGTTCAAACTTTTGGTAAAGCGTCACCTGAATATGCCTATCGAACGGTTTCCATCGATCCTGAAAAAAAGATGCAGAATATCCTTTTTCAGACACCGTTCGGCGAAAAAACGGTGAGTGTCGGTCAACTGGGGAACTATGTTGGAGAGCTGCTGTCGGCCATTTTGGCGGTATGTTTTAATTTGGGTCTGTCCTGGCAGGACATCGAAGAAAGGCTGCAGTCACTTCCCCAGGAAAAAGGTCGTTCGACATTTCTGAATGGGGTCAAGGGGACGCTGTTGCTTGACGATACATACAATGCCAATCCGGAGTCGATGATCAACATGCTTGAGACCATTTGCAGTCTGCAGATGGAACAGTATATTGGTGTGGTCGGTAACCTGGCTGAACTGGATGCGGATCTCAGCGAAAGCGCCGCTCATATTTTGTCAAATCTGCCGCATAAACTGACCGCTCTTTTTTTAAGCGGAGAGTCCGGGAAAATTTTGACCCCGCTGATCCGGAAACAGAAACCGCAGCTGAAAACGGTGTATGCGCCATCGGTGCGTGAAATCATCGATCAGCTGCAGCCCATGCTGAATCATAAAACCGTTATCGGCATTAAGGGATCGAGAAGTTCCCATATGGAGAGAGTGGTACATGGGCTGTCCGGAACTCGGTTTTCATGTGTCTTGAATACCTGCGGGCGGCTGAATCGCTGTGACATCTGCGATCTGTTTGGTGCCTCTGCCTGACCGGCTAAATTACAACTCTTCCTCCGGTTCGGCGGCTTGCTCGGTGCCATCCTCTTTGGTTGGGGTGTTGGATGGGATGGACGTACCGGGCGAATTCCGATGGCACTGAGTCGGTTCGGTACCGCTTTTAAAATATTCAAAACGGGTTTTACCGCCTGCATTGCAGTCCAGTAAGCCGGATTCAGTCACTATGCGGACCATATTAATGCCATCCGGCTGCCCAAAAGGGTAAATGGGCATGGTCGCGGTGGCGTTTTTCATAAAATCAACCCATATAGGTAGAGCCGCTTTGGATCCGGTTTCTTCGTCACCCAGGGTGTGCCTGTTTTTGTCAAAACCCACGTAGACACCCGTGATCAGCTGGGGAATATAACCCATGTACCAGGCATCCACATAGTTATCCGTGGATCCGGTTTTACCGGCAGATGGGCGGTTGATGGCTCTGGCCCGCCATCCGGTACCTCTGACGACCACATCTTCGAGGATGTTGGTCATCAGAAATGCGGTCTCTTCTCCCAGCACCCGTGAGGGTACAACCTCTGTCTGCTTTTCCAGAATCACCCCATCACGATCAACAATTTTTGTGATATAGACCGGCTTTAACAGCTTGCCTCCATTGGCGAAAATGCTGAATGTCCGGGTCATTTCTTCCAGGGTTAGGGAAGAGGACCCCAGCACAATGGAAAGGTCGTCTTCAGGCAGGTTTCCGGTAATACCGAGTTTACGGGCATGCTGAATCACTGCTTTTGTTCCCAGCTCTTTGGTCAGACGGACTGCAGGAGAGTTTTCACTTTTCACCAGCGCTTTGCGCAGTGACATCTTTCCGGAGTATCTTTTCGAGTAATTTTTCGGCTTATATTTCTCTTCTCCTTCACCGACAAAAGGGGAGTCATCCAGCAAACTGGCAGCCGTAAAGGAGCTCTCCAGTGCCAGTGAATAGACAATCGCCTTAAAGATCGATCCGGTCTGGCGTTTTCCCTGTATCGCACGGTTGAACTCACTGTCCCGATAGTCGAATCCACCTGAAATAGCTAGAACCTGGCCATTTTGAGGATCCATCACGAATACAGCGCCATTGGCAATGGGTTTTTGAGTGAGTGTCAGAATGAATTCGTCATTATCGTTATCAAAGTCCTGTATCTCCAATTCAATCACATCCCCCATTTTTAGGATCTCGTTAAAATCCTTGAGCACATTGCTCCAGTCCGGTTTATGATTGAAATCAACTGGTCGGGCCCATTTCATAGCCTTTACTAAAAGGTTACCTTGAAAATCCCCCAGATTGACCACCGCCTGACTCTTTCTGACCTCAGTGACAACCCCCAGTACATTTCCGCCAATGATGAACTTGTTTTTCTCGGTCGTGGCTGCGATTTTTTCATTAAAAAGACTCAGGGCTGTTGACTTGATCTCTTCGTCTAGAATTTTGTACTCCTCACTGTTCCAGCCTTTATCGTCCGAATACAGATCAAGGCCCAGCTCCTCATCCACCTCTTTTAAAACATTTTTTTGGGGACCTCGGTACCCCTGTCGGCGATCATGTGCGACCAGTCCTCTGTGCAACGCATTCTGGGCATAGATCTGTTTACTCAAGTCCATGCTGGTATAGACTTTCATACCACCCCGGTACAACAGGGCCCCTCCATACTTATTGTATATGTAGCGCCTGACATGTTCGGCGTAGTAGGATGTCTCGTTGTAGTCGATCTCTTTGTTCAGTTTGAGCTCAATAGGGGTCATTTGCTCACGAAGCATCTCGGCTGTGGTGATATACCCGAAATCATGCATCTTTGTTAGAACCAGGTTTCGTTTTTTTGTTGCTCGTTTAATACTGGCTGTGGGAGCGAGTCTGGAAGGCGCCTGGGGAATACCAGCCAACAATGCCGCTTCCGGTAGTGTCAACTCCTCAACGTTTTTGCCGAAATAGCTCAGGGCAGCGGCTTCAATGCCAGCGTTACCGTGTCCGTAGTTGATTCTGTTCAGATAGAGTTCAAGAATCTGGTTTTTTGTAAACTGGCTCTCAATTTTTAAAGCCAGGAGAATTTCCTTGATTTTGCGGAGAATTTTCTTATCGCGGCTTAATAGAAAGTTTTTAGCAGTTTGCTGGGTCAGGGTACTACCCCCCTGGGCAATACTTCCTGTGGTAACATTAACCCAAAATGCCTTTAATATTCTCAGTGGATCAATGCCAAAATGGTCATAAAAACGATTGTCCTCAATGGCCATCGTTGCTTTAATCACAACATCCGGTACCTGATCGAAACGGATCACCACGCGCCGTTGTGTGTAAAACTCCCTGACGAGATTATTGTCTCGATCATAAATCTGTGTGGGCAGATCGTAGGTCGGATTGATCATCTCTTCCAACGAGGGGAGATTCTGAGACAGATAGTAAAGATATCCAAATACACCGATACTGCTGATGAGACAAAAATAGATGCCTCCCAGAATGATTTTTTTGATCTTAACCCATATTTGATCCTGGGGCGATTTCTTGATTCGCGGTCTTCTTCTATTAGTACTCATAGTTGTAATTGGCAGTCAGAAATTGAACATACAGGATTTTGACTTTATTTAATAATGATGTTGCATAACAACCGACCGTTCCTGTTGAAAAAAGATCCCATCTCATCGATCGGTTCCAGGATCTGAACAGGAGGTCAACTCTATAAACAGGGTGTGCTTAAAATAGGGTATAAAGGTGGTTCTTATGAATCACCACCACCCCTTTGGGTTTATTCTTTGTCTTTACAAATTCTTTGATAACGCTATTAGAATGATTTGTCAGCCCTGTACCGATGCGAATCCCCTCGTTGTTCTGAATGAGCACGACATCCTTTTCATTAAATTTCCCTTCCACACCCGTTACTCCCACTGCCAGAAGGCTTTTATTCTCCTTCAGGGCTTTCTCCGCGCCCAGGTCAATTCTGATGACGCCCTTAACATCGGCAGAAGTGGTCATCCAACTGCCCCTCAGGCTTAACTGCTTTTTTTCATTCACCGGCGTGAAATAAGTGCCGGATGACTCTAGACGACCCGCTTTCAGCAGACAGTCCGGCTCTTTTCCTGAGCAAACTATAGTCGGTATGCCGTGTTGGGTTGCCAGTTCCGCTGCTTTCAGCTTGCTGAGCATCCCACCGGTCCCCCCTTCAGAGAGGGAATTTTCACACAGGGTGAGCAGTTCAGGCGTAATTCGTTCGACCTTGCGGATCAGTTTGGCCTTGGGGTCTCTTTTAGGGTCGGCTGTGTAAAATCCGATGATATCGGAGACCAGTACCAATAGATCAATATTCAGCATGGCACCGGTCAATGCTGCCAGCTGGTCGTTGTCGCCAAAGCTGGATTCTTTATGGCTGGTGACATCGTTTTCGTTAATAATGGGCATGATATTATTTTCCAGGAGTCCTTCAAGGGTGGACTTCATGTTCTGGAATGAATTCTTATTGCGGAAATTACCGCTTGTCAACAAGGCCTGTGCTGTCACAACAGAATGCTCCCGGAAAAAATCAGAATAAACCTGAAATAATCTGCCTTGACCGATACTGGCCAACATCTGCCTTTTAATGAGGGGGTCTTTTTCGTTTTCGAACTGGCAGAACTCTTTTCCGGCTCTGGTTGCCCCTGAACTCACCAGAATAACCTGATACGACTCCCTCAGTATGATAATTTGATCCACCAGGTCGGCTATCCGGTTGTAATTCAAACGACCGTTATCTCGGCCGAGAACGTGGGTTCCCACTTTAATTAATATCTTCTTTTTCATCGCTACATTTGCTGGCGCTATTTTTAGTTAGGGGGTGGACATGATATCAAAGTCTTCAGGTCTGGGGAGATCTGAAATGGAGTTGAAGCCAAAAACTTCCAGAAAGAGCTTGGAACTACCATACAAAAGCGGACGCCCCATAATTTCTTTGCGCCCCAGAATCCGGATCAGCTTTTTGTTCAGCAGCGTGCGCAAGGCATAGGTTGCATCAACGGTTCTGATGTCCTCTATTTCCGCTCTTGTGACTGGCTGCTGATAAGCAATGATAGATAAGGTTTCCATCACGCTTTGTGACAGTTGCACCGGTTTGACAATCCGTCCTTTTTTTATCCATTTCTGAAAGCGAGTCTCTGTTCTGAGCTGGTACCCATCTGCAACCTGCTGAATGTGAAACGCGCGCTCATTTTCTCTGTAAAAGTGATTGAGCTCTTCAAGCAGCTTGCGGATTTTCTTACTATGTTTGATCCCGGTTACTTTGGAAATCTGCTGGATGGTGAGGGATTGCTGGGAACTGAACAGCAAGGCTTCGATGATCTGAGATTCCGAAATCCGATCACTCTCTGCCGAATCGTCTGGATTTGTTTGTTGTGTGATATGATAACTGTTTTTCATAATGAATATCAATCGTCACAAGCGGTGACCGTGCCGAAATAGCTTGAAATATTGATTTATATTTCATATCTGTCCAGCTTAGAATTACGTTTTCCCTTTATCCATTTAGCAATACCAAACCATTTTAATGACGTCCATAAACAGTAAAAAAATAAGGGAAAAAACCGAATGGAGGGCGGATCAGAACAAGGGAATCAAATTTAATAAGTCCCCTCACCAATTGATTGCTGTTGGACAAAAAAAGGGATTTTCAGTATGTAAAGAGATAAAAGCAGTGGCAATCTTCCGGGACGAGACCCGTCGTTGGAATCAATATCAGGAGTATCGCTTAAAAATATGATGGACAGAGACAATATTCAATTAGGTCAAGATGTTTATACCGGTCAGAACGTTGTGACAACAGGAACTGTTATCGTCGGGGATCAGACCTCTATCTGGCATAATGTGGTGCTACGTGGCGATGTTGAGCCTATCCACATCGGAATGCAGTGCAATATCCAGGACAATACGGTTGTTCACGGTCAGCTGAATACATGGGCACCAATAATTGGCAACAGGGTTTCAATTGGACACTGCTGCCTTCTTCATGGTTGCGAATTGGCTGATGAGAGTTTCATTGGTATGGGATCGATTCTGATGAACGGGAGTTACATCGGCCACAGAGTTTTGGTGGCGGCGGGTTCGCTCATTCCAGAGGGGGCGAGATTTGATGAGCCGAATACGCTTGTTATGGGGCGACCTGGGAAGGTCGTTCGTGAATTGAGGGAAAAAGAACTCAATATGATTCTGAACACCCCCGATAGATATGTGAAGTACGCCAGGGAGTGGCTAATTTAACAAAATGGAAAATGGCCAGAGACAACTATTACGATACGTTTAAAAAAAACAAATCATCATCACTGAAAAAAATCCGCCATTTTGCGGAATACCTGATTTTGATCTCGCTGCAGAAATTCGCGGCGCTTTGGTCCCTGAAATCGAATCAGCGGTTCGGTAAATGGTTCGGTGAATTGGCCTATCTGACTGCTCGCAAGGATCGTGGGATTGCGGCTTATCAATTGGATTTCTCTTTTCCAGAGCTGTCTGAAATGGAAAAAGATCGGCTTGTCAGGCTAACGTTTCAAGGTATTGGCAAGACTTTTTTTGAAACGCTAATTGTTCAGAGAATCCGGAAAACACCTGAAAAGTATATTACCCTTGTCAATGAAGATGTTGTACACAAAGCACTTCAAGCAGGCAATGGGGCAGTACTGCTCTTTGGGCATGTGGGAAACTGGGAATTGTTGCCAACCATATATGAGATGCTCAATATTAAAGGCATCGCAGTTGAAAGCCCGGTAGGGGACAATAAACTTGATGATCTGCTCCTCTCAGTACGAAAATCGGATAATATTGTGATGGTACCCAGGGGGGATCGATCTTCAGCAAGGTCGATTCTGAGTTGCTTCCGCAATAACGAGGTTTTTTTGTTTGCGATGGATCAGGACACGCGGGTTAAAAGTGTCTTTGTTGACTTCTTCAATAAAAAAGCATCCACAGCAAAGGGCGCTGTGACGTTTGGCCAGAAATTCAATGCACCGGTAATTTCAGCTTTTGGTGCCCGTTTACCGGACGGTTCCCATCAGTATACGTTTGATCTGCTGTCGCAAGCTCCCTATCGATGCGATGAGGCGGAAGTAATCGAGCTTACACAGCACTACACTGCCCATCTGGAAAAACATATTCGGGCCTATCCGGACCAATGGGTCTGGTTTCATCGTAGATGGAAAAACCAGCCGGATGACAATTCTGCCTAGTCAGAGGCTATATTGAACCGATATACCACAACCATGGAATTGATCATCTTTCTACCGGGGGCTCTTTGTTTGACAGAAACTTTACTCAAACGGGAAAATGGGCCTTCCACACTAAGGGATCG
>Ga0233431_1002669_pt1 | contig 24066 bp, 26 predicted proteins | sample SI_118_April2016_FD_179867 | JGI IMG/M metagenome (GOLD analysis project Ga0233431, IMG submission 179867) | Seawater microbial communities from Saanich Inlet, British Columbia, Canada - SI_118_April2016_200_MG | ecosystem: Environmental > Aquatic > Marine > Inlet | place: Canada: British...
GTTGCATCAAAAATTATTACTGGTTTGATAGCATTCTTTTTAATTTACTTACTCCATAAAGACATTACATTTAACACAAAATTCTTTCAGTAAAGCGATTCGAAGAGTTTTTAATTTTTTCTTATGCGTTTAGTTGTTTTCTTTTTAGTTAATTGTGAGGGTCTTTTTCTTTTATCAATTTCCGCTTTTAGTTGGTAGCCAAGTTCCATAGCGAGTTTTTTTGTATAAAGTAATACATATTTTTCTCTTTCAACTAAAGTAACTGACTCATGAAATAGCTCCTCATATTCTTTGTTTTTAAGTGATGTAAGTAAGTTTCTAGCTGCATCAATAATTGTTTTACTTTCTCTTACTAATAGGTGTAATTGTTTATATTCTAAATTTTCAATTTGAATATTCCTTTTTTCTTCTCCGAGTAATATCTTTAATAATTTTTCAGCTTCACCATAGTTCTTAGCATTTAAGTTCGCATGTATTTTACGGAGTATTGTTTCACCCATATTTACCAGATGAATGTGTTGTTTGTATTATAAAACATTTTTTATAATTTGGTGAAATACCTTGTTTTATTGATTTGCTAAGATATTTTGCTCCAATGTTACGAATTAGTTCGTAGCTATCTTTAACTTTATATATTGTGTTTGCTAGAGAGTATTAATGAAAAAAGAATACTTAATTGGCGGAGTATTTGTGATTGCACTTGTGGTTTTTGCATTGCTTTATAATCCCGCTAATGCTGTAGAGTTTAAAGTTTTAGACCAAGCAGGAGAAGAAGTTGGAATAGTTAAGTTAGATGTTTCTTTACCTCTAACTGACGAAGACGCTTGTTTGCTAGCTGAAGAAGCAGCAGAAGTTCAGGGCATTGACTTTGATTGTGATGAAGTGATGCGTTTTAATGCTGGGCCAATTACAGAACCAAAGTTTGAAATTAATGTTATCGATGATACAACAACAGAAGGAGAGTTCGCTACAGCTAAAATACTTAATATTGATGAAGATGCGATGACTGTAAAGTTGTATTATTCACCTTAATGATATATACGTTTAATCTTGAGAATTTATAACTAAAGAGCAGATTCAGGAAATAATTGACAAGTGGAAGCCATATAGAACTTATGCTAGCTTTGTACTTTGGCGTAGTCAAGTGTTTTAGTAATTTTTAGTTTAGAAACTCTTAAAACGTTATTCTTCTATATTTGATATGGTGGATAAAAGACTATTTATTGAGAGATTAGCTGACAGTGATGTTAAATATATTAGTCCACATGAATTAGCTAGAGAAATCAGAAAGCTTTATGATGGAAATAATATTGTTGGTATGGTTCGTTTGCGTTTAGCATGTATTCATGGATTGCCTAGTGAAAATACAATATTAAATATTGAAAAAGCAGATAAGTATTTATTACAAGCTGCTGGACTTTCAGATAGAGTAAGACACGCTAGTTGTGAAAGAAGTGGACAACTAATGATGCCACAGAGAACTGATGGACCTATAGCACAATTTTATCAAAAAACTGTTGGCTATAATCCAAAATAATTATATATTATTTTATTATAATCTGGACGTGCTTGACACAGCAAAAATATGTTTGTGCAAGTATTTAAATTTAGTCCGTAGGAAAGATAATTACAAACTTTGCTTTGATGGTTTAATAATAGATAAATATTAAAAATCAATTACAATTTATCTTTTGAGTTTGATAACCTTTAAAATCTAGAGCGTTTATAGAATTTTATGAGTTATTTGCGAAAGAATATAAAACACATTTTAATGTTTATTGTAATACTTTTTATGCTTTCAGTATCTAAAATCGTTGGTCTTTATACTGATTTTCTTTGTTCATTGCTTATTAAGAAAGATAACGCTTAAAATCCTTTTCAAAAGGCTTAAAGATCATCCATTGGTGATTCGATTTTCATAAGTTCTTTGTTGGTGACTTGAGTATAAATTTGAGTTGTGCTTAAGTCTGCATGACCGAGTAGAACTTGAATTTTTCTTATATCTGTTCCTGCTTCTAATAAATGTGTAGCAAAGCTATGGCGAAGCATGTGTGGATGAACATGTTTTGTAATTTCTGCTCGTTTTGCTAGTTCATCAAGAGCTTTTTGAACAGCTCTGCTCGATAGTTGGCCATTTCTTCCTTGTAGGATATAGCCAGTTTTGCGATCTCCACAAAAGTGCTTGATAGATTCAATCGCAGAATTAGATAGAATAATCATTCGGTCTTTTCCACCTTTACCATCTCTGACCCAACCAGTTTTGTTTTCCATTTCTAAATTTTCTATTTTTAAATTAACTAATTCGCTTAAGCGTAATCCTGAAGAGTAAAGTAAGCTAACAATGAGTTTGTGTTGCTCGTTTTTTGCAGAATTAATTAATCTTCTTATTTCCTCTTTGTTTAAAACTTCAGGCACAGAGCGAGGAATCTTTGGAGTTTTGAATTTGATGTTCTTGTTGAGTATTTCATTTGTCATAAAGACAATTGCGGCTTTTGTCAGCGCAATTGATCTGGGAGCAGCATTTTTAGACATCTTACTTGCAAGGTATGATTTAACATCTGCTTCTTCAATTGATTCAGGTTCTTTATTTAGAAACTCAAGAAACTTGGTGCAGTGGAGTAAGTATGTTGAAATTGTTTGCTTACTAAGTCCACGTATGCGTAATTCTGCTTCAAGCTTTGAAAGAACTTCCATACTAATATATTGAGCCGATGGTATAAATAAGTTCGCATAATTCTGGAGATTATTTAATGCATATTTCAAAAGGCTTAAAGATAAGAATTATATATAACGAGTAATACATTGAATATGCGAAGAGTGAATACGCATGGTTTGTGGGCCGGATTAAACAACTCCCAGATAGATCTCAAAGATCTTGATGCTGCTATCTTAGGCATACCACATGATGATGCTGTCTTTTTTAGAAAAGGTGCTGCTAAAGCACCAAAGCTTATACGCGAGTTTTCTGTATTTGTCCCACCTGTGCTTGAAGATGGAACGTTTCTAAATAATCTTGTCGTAAGGGATGTAGGTGATTTTTTACTTACAAAGAACATTAATGATAGCCATAGTAAAGTTAGGCAAAAGATATTAGCGTTAAGAAAACACACTGTACCGGTTGTGATTGGTGGAGATCATTCAGTTAGTATTCCTGTGATCAGTGCATTAAGCGAGCACTTTGCTCCAGATAACATTGGTATTGTGTACTTTGATGCTCATCCAGATCTAAATGATGTGTTTGAAGGTTCTAAACTTTCACATGCGTGTGTGCTGAGGAGAGCATTAGAGAATAAGAATATTCATGCTAAGAATATAATTCTAATTGGAGTGCGGTCATTTGAAAAAGAGGAAGTTGAGTTTCTAAAGCAGAGTAAGATTGAGTTCTATACTGCTCAGGATGTTTACAACAAGGGTGTAAAATGGATAGCTCGACGTATACGTAAGAAAATGAGCAGGTTGAAGCACGTGTATATGGATGTTGATATTGATTGTTTGGATCCTGCCTTTGCTCCGAGTACGGGTATTCCAGATGCAGGCGGTCTATCTACAAGAGAGTTGCTTGAAATCATGAATGGAATTGCGAAATTAAACTTTGTTGGTTTTAATGTAGTTGAGGTTGCACCTCCACTAGATCCATCACATATTACTTCTTTTGCAGCTACAAAGATCATTGTAGAATTCTTGGGAATACTTCAGAGAAAGAAAAAGCCTACAAGCATCTGGGCTTCATGGCGAAAGAAGAGTTAAGCCACATTTAGAACGTGTTTTAAGCTTTACTAGTCAATAGTGATATGGAAATTAGTAAGATATTAATAGTTAATAGTGGAAACTTGGGAAAAAATGGTATTCGATTAGCTAAGGTTGTTTCTTCTTTATCAAAAAGTTTAGATATTGGAGTAGATACTATTGATCTTACACATCTTCATGCAGGTTCTGTAAATCAAGATGAAGAATTAATTATCGGATCTAATGTTCAGCACGAGGGAGCTTATTTTAGTAAGGGTCGATTGTTACTTGTAGATCGGCATACTGAATTATATAGAAAACAAGATACTTGGTTTTATTCTGGAGATTGGGGTTATGCTTATCTCAGAGATAAAGGCGACATTGATTTAGTTATGCCTAAATTTAGAAGTATGAGTGATTTGAGGACTATGTTGGCTCGTTCATTTCTTCCAGATGAAAACCAGACTAAAGATGGAAGAGCAACTGGGAAGATGACTATTTATCGTTCAGGTAGCGAACATGCACATATGATGTATTTTTATGGTACAAGTAAGTGTATTCCTGTTCCGATAAAACCCTTGGAATTTATGCCAGTAAAAGGACGGAGAATAAGTATTGATGATGATTTTGTTAAGGGACGAGATGTTACTCCTTTAATGAATTTAGCTCGACGTATTTCTGACCCAAGTAATAGTTTTGAGTTATGGGTAGATCCAAATGGTCAAATTCCACTTAAACAATATACTCACTTAGTAAAAACTCTTGCAGGATTATAAGAGCAGTTAATACACGTTTCAAAAGGCTTAAAAGTTTACTTATGCATAGTGATACATGGAAGATCAAAAAGATGCACTTAGGATGAACCGAGCTGATCTAGCAGATCGGCTGGAAAATATTCAAACAATTATGCCCGAGCAAGAAAGAATCATTTGTGAGTATGCTGAATATGTTGCAAGTACATTGAATCGTGAGGGACAGATAGTTCCTGGAGGAGTGCTAATTTTATTTGGAAAAGTTATGTATGATATTATGAACGGAACACGAGCGGATGGAGCTCCACTCCCCGCAGGAATGCAGAACCTCCATAAAATGATGATAACTGTTTTTGATATGGCTTCAGTTGAAATAGTTCGAGCTGTTTGTACAGAGCCATTTGCTGAAAAATATGTAGCTATGTGGAACGAAGCACATCGGAAACATTAGATTTTTTAGTGTATGAGTTGTGAGTAGAGCAGTTAATGCACGTTTCAAAAGGCTTAAAAGTTTACTTATGTATAGTGATACATGGAAGATCAAAAAGATGCAAGAATGCCCTATAGCAATTTTTTGCGTGAGATGGGAAATGAACTACATTTTCATTCTTTTACTGGACATGCCGGTAAACATTGGAATGGTGTTAGAACTCCATTTGAACTTGTAGCACACTTGCGCCAAGCTTTTTTAGCAGGTATGCAAAGTGCTGACTTGTTAACTCCAGAGCAAAAAGCTGAAGAATTGGGAGATTTGCTAGCTGAATTTAAAGTAAAAGATGAGCGTCCAGTACTTGAGTACAAAAATAGGGATCCAACTCAAACGTGGGTTGCGGCTGTTGTTGTAAATACAAGCACAGAACCGCATTCAATTGTCGAGACCCTCAAGCCAGTAGATATTGCGAATAGCAAGCACAGGACATTAGGACAGAGTTGTACGTTTTTTACTGTGAATGGAATGCATGACCGATACCACGTAATTAAAGTTGAAAATTTGGGAGATTCATTGAAGCTCAAACCGTCTGAACTAGAACCTCATGGATCTCTTGTTAGTGAGTTATAAATTGGCAGAAGAAGGAAAAAAGTTGCAGATTGGAAACAACGAAGAACTTTGAAAGCACATCATTTACTTGCGGAACGGGAAATGGTTGGTGCAGATCCCAAAAAAAGAAAGCCAGAAACATTGGGTTTTAGTATGCTTGACGAGCTTAATATCGAAAATGGAGAGTTCATGCATCAAGGATTCCCTTATGAAGCACTGAGTGTTGTTTATGTTGTCGATGATACTGGAGAGCCTACTGGGTCACATGATTTAGGAGCACGAGCATTGGAACTTCCTTGGGATGATTTTGTCTTAAAAGGTAAACCCACGCGTCTCGTAGAAAAGATTCAAAGAGAGTTCTTTGTCGAATAAATAAAGTTTAAATACTTGCTTTGATTAATATGTTATGCAAGGCACATTGTTCTTTTTCGCGTTGATGTTACTTATTATATTTAATGCGCAAGTATCTCGAGAGTTAGAGAAGAAATATCCGAAGCAATATAAAGCGCTTAGGAAGCTTCCATATAGTAAGCAGTGGATGTATCGTGGTTTAAACTTGAAAGATAATAGTATTAAACAAAAGATTTTGTATTTGAAGATAGCTACAGTAAGTGCAGTAATTCTTGCCGTAATTGAGATTTGGCAAATTTTGTTTAGCAGTTAATGCACCAATATTACTGGACACTGGACAAGCGTGTGTAACTGTTTTATATACAGATTGCTATATTTTGTATGAACGATATTAATAAAGAACAGCTAGCGGAGTTCAATAAATTTGTAAGTAAGGTAAACAAAAGAATAATAAAGAATTTTGGCGGAACTTTTGGCCGAGTTGATGATGCTAAGCTGGACTTTGATTTGTGGAATACTTTGAGACGAGCTAGGAGAAAGAAAGAAAATTTTTACGAGAGTTGGTCAATATTTATTCTCCAAGCAATTTCACAAAATCACGCTTTTACTGATGGCAACAAAAGAACTGCTTTTGTTATGTGTAGGTTTATACTTTTATTAGGTCGTAAAGACTTTGAAGTTGATTATGAACAAGCAGAATCTTACTTGAAGAAGATTGCAGCTAAGCGAGTTGGTTATGATAAGATCGTTAGGTGGGTTCGAAAGCATATAGTTCCTTCAGATAAGAAAGTGGAGGAGTCGGTCGAAAACTTTATCAACGAACTAAAAAACATAGTTAGTATTGAAGAACAATAGGATTATATAACACAAAGTTATATTATATATTATGACAAAAAAAGAGGTTAAAAAAGCACTGCAGGAAATGGACAATATGATAGATGGTATTATGAAGAAAGATGCACCTCTTTTGAAAGCCTTAGCGAATCAATAATTTTTGAGCAGTTAATGCACGTTATGCGTAGTTTTTCGGAATTGTTTAATGAACAAATAATTATAAAGCAGGAGTTTTGATTTTTTAATGGGAAAACATAGTTTACGTAAAACTATTATAGATAGTAAATTATCTCAAATACAGTCAGATTTTCAAGTTTCTTCTAATGATGCATTAACTTATTTGATTAATTATCTTATTCAAGGCAGAGATTATTCAGATATTGATGAAATAGAGAATATCGATGGTCCGGAAGATAAGGGTATTGATTTAATATATTTATCTGAGGAGTCGTCTACTATTTCAATATTACAGATTAAGAACAGTACTACTTTTAGTTCCAATAGTGTAGTGAAGCTGAAAAATGGTTTAAAGTGGGTTTTCGAAACAACGAATTTTAAACAACTTAAGAATGCGAACTTGCGCAATCGTATTGGAGAGATTAGGGAGTTTATTAGTGAAAAATTTCCTGGGCAGATCTGTATTAAAGTTTATTTTATCACTTTAGGAGATACTACTGAGATTTCCCGTGATTTTAATCAAGAATGGTCTTTATTGCATAAAGACTTTGAGAACACTGGATTTAAAGAAGTTAGTTTCAAGTTAATTGGTGCATCGGAATTAGTAGAGTTATTAAATAAAAAAATTCAAGAAGCCAAAGGTATTGATGCAGATTTTAAAATTGATTATGATCGTAATACGCCTTCTGTCGTTGAGAGGTCTTGTGGATCAATAAAAGCAAAGATTTTCTCAATTTCTGCAACTGAGTTGGTAGAACTAGTAAGTCGAAATTTAGATAATGTATTCAACCACAATATCCGACAGTTTTTAGGTACGCGTAAGAAGATAAATCGTAATATCTTAAATACTTGTTCCTCCAAAACTACTAGCAATTTGTTCTGGTTTTTTAATAATGGTATAACTATGACGTGCGATTCTTGTGATTTTGATCCATACACATCTTTTAGGATGAAAGTCACTAATCTTCAAATTATAAATGGGTGTCAGACGTCCATGTCGCTTCTAGAAGCTTATGAAAAAGGCATACTTTTACCAAATACATCAGTTTTAGTTAGATTATATATAACTAAAGATAAATCATTCATCGATAACATAACGGAAACAACAAATAGTCAGAATTCTGTTCGCGAACGAGATTTGCGAGCAAATAATTCCATACAAATAGATATTGAACAAGCCATTAAGAAGTATGGTTATTTATATGAGCGTAAAGTCAATCAATATAGTGGTCAGAAAATAAATCCTACTAAGATAATTAATAATGAGAAATTGGGACAGTCAGTTATGTCTGTAATGCTGAAGCAACCGAGTGTGGCACGTTCTCGTAGGAATGAATTGTGGGGAGTAGATAAGCATGACCTGATTTTTGCACGTCCTATTGCGGAGCTTTTTTGGTCGTACTTATTGTTTCTTAAGAGTTCAGAATTTCAGAGTCAAGACAAAAAAATTAAATGGCGTGATGATGTTGAGATGGCAGTTATTAAATATGGTCAGTTTCATATTATGCGAATAATGCATTTTTTTATTATGGGTAAAGATAAAGTTACAGTTTCAAAAATCGAAGAAAAGATCAATAACGTCAATGAAGAAGAATTCAAAAAAGCATATGATTGGTCAGTTCCGCTTCTTACACAACTTTTACATGAGCTCAAAGATAAATATGGTAGCAGTCTGTACAATTTCTTTAAATCTTCAGATAGCCAATTTTTTATAAATCAAGTACTCAGAAACGTGAGTTTATCTGAAGAATAGTTTTTAAAAACACTATCCTTCGGCCAATTTTGTCAAAAGTTCAAAGTTGTTGATTGAAGCCCTGCTCGGAAAAACGCTATACTGAGAGCTTACCTATCTGTTTCCTTTATCGTTAATATTGCAAAGAATGTTTTCGGAAGATTTTTAGGGTTTTAGTTACATATACATAGATGGGATTTGATGGATTTATAGATAGTATTGGCGCCGCGATCGGCGTTTGGCTATTATTCTTTGTACTTTTTGGAATGGGCTCTGGTGGAGATCCACTCTTCGCTTTTTTTATGAGTTTATTGAGTACAGGAGTATTGTTGTTTGTGTATATGAAGTGGTTTAGGCGTTAAGAATGAAGCGAGAAATACTATTAGTAAGTTTAGTTTGTATGGCCTTTTTAGTAAGTGGTTGTATTGATACGATTACTTCTCCAGAACAAGCAGTTAAATCTGATTTAGAAGATATGGGTTATGAAGTTATGGATGTAGGTAGCATAGGTACATCATTTTCTTATGTAGATGTTAAATCACTTGGAAGCAGAGAAGAGCAAGTTTGGGATGATATAATACCTGCTTTAGAAGAACATTATCCGGAGGTTGAACGCCATACCGTATGGATTATTGAACCAACCCAAAAATGTTGGTATAGTGCCGGTTCTCTTTATAAGGCCTATAGAGCTTCTTATGATAAAAAAATATATGTTGATGAAAACGGCCATCTCGATGGTTATATTATCTATAATGTTGTAAATCATACAGATGAACTGCTTAATGCAGAAGAAGGTTATATTGGTTCTACATATTATATGGATATGTATAGAGAAAGCTATCCTGAATTAACTTCGCAATTACTATATGGATTAGCTAAATATGAAGTACTTGGTTACACAAGTTGTAAGTAATGTGTTTTCGAGTTGCTAAATTAATATAAAATTAAATTTCTAAACTATACTATGAAACGGTTAGATCGAATTGTGAGGTTATATCTTTTAAGAGTTAAAAGAATCAAAAAACGTTTGAGGCATAAGACACAAACACAACAAGAAGCGTTTCATATTGAGATTTTAAAACATTTAGAAGAAAATAGCGTAGCTATGTATAGATTCTATTTAACACTATTATTTAATAATGATGAGGATTATGGAGCATTTCACTCCGCATTTCGTGAATTACTGGCTGAAAAATATATTCAAAATACTAATTCTACACAAAGTTTTGATTCATTAAGTAGCTATAGAATAACTTGGAAGGGTTTGGAATATCTTCGAGATTTGGAACTCCGACGTAATCAAATTAAAACTAATCAAAGCTTAAGCAGAAGTAATACTGTTATGGCTTTAATGTTTTTAACTAGTCTTGCTATGACATGGGACCTTGCAGAGTTGGATTCGAATGGTAAAATTGTTTTTGGTGTGGTTATATTTATCTTAAGTATGATGTTCGTTTTAAATAAGATTTAATCATTATTTGAATAACTTCGCATAATATAGATTAAGCGTAGAGTTTTGTGCTTAACTAAACAAAAATAAAAATTATTTCTTTCGTGTTTTAACTGTACTACGTGTCCGCTTTTTGGTTAGTTGAGAGGGTCTTCGTCGAGTAGCGTTTCCAAATTCCTTTTTCTCATCTATCATATCTTTTCTGATTTGTAATACTTCTGCTGCAAGAAATTCTTGTTCGAATTTTGCCATATCGTTTTGAGATGATTTTGCCAACATTATGGCGTTTTGTTTATTGCCCTTCATTGCTTCTATGATCGCATCACTAAGCGCCGCGTGACCTACTTGGAATTCATGTACTGCGTTTCTAATCAGGGTAAGTTCTTTAGAATTTAAACTCATAATATCACAAGTATATAGATACATAACTTATATTTAAGTCTCTTGTTTGTGCTTAGATTCTATTTATTCTAAAGAAATACGTTCAGTATCTCTTAGTTTTTTGATATCTATTTTAATTAAGTTTAGATGAGATCTGCATAATTTAATATGTTCTAAACTTTTATTCTTGTTTTGTTCATGAGCAAAGGTGTACGCTTCTTCTAAATTTATAAGGTACTTCTTACAGTTTGTTTCAAGTCTATGTAAAATACCATTACTCATTTCACTTCCATGCGCCATAAAGTGCTTAACTAATATTTTATTTGCTTTTTTAAAATCCGGAGCGTGTTTGTTTAGCTCTGATTCAGCGTTTTTTAGTGTTTGATGAAATAATCCCATATATGAAGAACGAACGCATATATTTAATGTTTATTATATTCCACCATGGTTCTTAATCTTACTTATTAGTACATTTAGTCCTGTGATGAATGCACATACTCCAGCCAGAATACCGAGGTTTTCTATACTAATTTGTATCTCGTACCCTATGTCAAGAGAGAGAATCTGTATGAAAATGGCTAGTGCAGAAACTATACCAACTATTGCTGCTATAATTATAGTCCACTTCAAAAACTTCTTTAGTTTGCTATCTCCAAAGCTACCACCTAAGCCTCCGCCAAGACCGCCTCCAAGTCCTCCTCCGAGATCTGCACCTGTGTTTCCTCCAAGACCGCCTCCAAGTGGATTTGCCATATTATTCTAAGAATTTGTGGTTCTCACCTAGCTCTTTTCTTGTTAGAGTTTCTAATTTAAGAACATAAGTATGAGCTTTATCGATTTTTGCTTTAAGAAGTTTACGCTCGTCTGGTGTTGCGTTAAAGTAACTTAATTTACGAGCAGATTCTAAAAGTCTAATATATGATAAAATTATATTTCTTCTTTGCATGTCTTCTGTTTTGAATTCTCTTTCACATTCGTTTATATGTTCAGTTAGCGCATATTTAACTGTTGTAGCTGCTATTGGTTTATCCCACTGATCTACGAGTCTGTTTGCTTCAGATAAGGTTTTATGAAATATACTCATAATATCACATTTATGCTAACTCATACAAATATATAATATCTATTATTTGCAATATGGAAGATATATAAGAAATGGGCTATTAAAACTTTTAATCATTTATCAAAAGTTTGTTTACGCTTGTGAGTATATCTGAGCTAAAATATCATACATTCTTTTCAATATTGAAGATATATACAGACCTAAAATCTACAGAAAATGACGTTATATTCTTTTCAATATTGTAACTATCTATATGGATCTTTTATTCTTTTCAATATGGCAATTAATAGCTAATCCTTTCAGTATTGCAAACAATTAGTATTCTTTTCAGTATTGCAAAGAAGCTAAATTATCTGAAATGACTCTGATTTACGTCCAAATCATAAAAACGTTATACTGCGCCCATATTAGAAACTAGAACTTTGCGAGAGTAAGTAGTATAACTTAGAAAAAGCTAAAAAACGCTATACACAAGCCATATACTAAACTTGAGAATAACTTAAATACAACAAATGTATTTCACAATATGGCTGATGATGAAGATAAAGGACAGAGTATGAGTGGTGTTTCAGATGATGATGAAGATGCACAAGATTCACTCGAAGAGTTATCTTCAATTAAACGTGAGATGGAGAGCCTAAAGAAGAAAACACAGATGAGTTTAGATGGACACACAAGAGCTTACTTAGGGTTGTTTATGATTCTTACATTAGCGTTTGTGTTTTATTATCAACAGATTCAGATTGAGCGAGATGGTATTGAAAACATAAGATCCTTTAGTGATACTGATTTAGATGGCATTTCAGATACAAAAGAGGTTGAGATGTCCGGTACAGATCCATATACGTCAGATACTGACGGTGATGGTGTAGATGATTTGGATGAAATATATGCCCTCACAGACCCCAGAAGCGTAGCAAACCAGCCAATAGACGATCAAGATTATGATGAAGATGGCATATCTAATGGTGTTGAAGTTGCACAAGGTTCAGATCCACTAACGCACTATGATGTTGAGATTGCAACAGCAGAAGATCCGAATATAATTGAGATCGGCGGGGACGTGAACGCAACAGAAAAAGGTTTTCTTGCACGTCTTTGGAGTTAGTTTAGAAACTTTGATAAATAATCATTTCTTTTAGTATATATGAGTAAGAAAGCATTGAGAGATATTCCACTTCAAGAGATTACTCTTCGTAAGTATGAAAGTCCATCTGGTTTGGAAAAGCGAGAGTTAGTTCGTCGGTTTCTTTTGTCAGTTGGCTTGTTACAGCCGGGAGAGTCTAGAGATATAATTGTTGATTTGTTTGAGTTGCTTCAATCTAGTAAAGGAAATGGTCTTGATCCGATAGATATTTTGAAAGCACTTGGAGATAAGCGAGGAGCTTCAGCACCAAACATCCGTAGACAGCTTAGAAGAATGAAAGACTTGAAGCTAGTTGAAAAGCGCCAAGATGGATATCATTTATGTGAGAAGTTCTCAACCGTTGTTGATACATTCATTATTCCATTTGTTGTTACGCAGAGTTTAGAACGATTGAGAGAATACTCTAGCTTGTTAGATAATTAGCGTCCGTATAAATACCAACCAAGTGTAATGAATATAAAGACAACTAACCATATTGCGTTTGTTAGTATAACTGCAATACTATTTATTTCTGATCCATATAACACCCAAACCAGGGCAGAAGGTATTAGAAATATGTAAAGTAAGATTGAAATATCTTTTGCGCTTTTTCTTTTGAAGATTTTGTAAACTTGCGCAAAACCTGAGATGCTTCCTATTGCTCCAACAACTGTTGCAAGAGTAGCTAGAATTGACATTTTAGAGTTTCAGTTTTAGTCTTAAAAACATTATGGTTGCTCAAAACACTTTTATATAACTATGAAGATTCATAAGTAATTTAGTATGAAGCTTCATAATCGGAATCCAGTTATTCTTAAGTACATTCGTAAGACTAGAGTTGTAACTACGTCTGAGCTAGCTGGTTTTCTTAAGGTGTCCTGGAACACTGCAGAGAAATATCTGCTTGAATTAGCGGTTGATGGTAAGGTTGTCAAGTTAAAGAAACAGGGGGTCAATTTATGGTTGCTAAAGTAAAGTTCCTTCTGATATTGTTAGTACTTGGAATGATTAGCCCGGTTTTCGCAGGTGATTGTACAGATACGGGTGGAGCTATGACTGAAGATTGTACACAAGTTGCAAATATAGATATAACTGGAGATTTATCAACTGAAGGATTTGTTTGGGATACTGCAACTTACGATTTAACTGTTTCTGGTGATGTAATTATTAATGGAACAAATGGAAAGTTAGATGCAGGTGATGGTGGTACAATTAGTTTTGGAAGTTTGAAAGTAAGTACTGCAACAAATATCTATAATGCTACAACAAGTAATACAACAATAACGTCAGATGATGGAACATACACATTTCAAAGTGGGGGAATATTTTATCATAATTCTGGAACTTTAGTTATAAATTCACCAAATAATGGAAAATTAATTAGAGTATCTGCAGATTTTGGAGATTTTATTCTTGATAATGGTGGTGTAACTTTAATTTATAGAAATGAATTAGATGATATTACTGGGGATTTAACACTTGTTTCAGGAAGTCTTCAAGCTTACGGTAGTAAGAATATTGTTGTAATTGGAGATGTATTAATTAATTCAGGTTGTGTATTAAATACAAGTACAAGTATTGGTGCAACTGCAGATTTTGGAAGTCTAACAATTGAAAGTGGTGGAACTTATGATGCTACAAGTGGAACAACAACCTTAACAAATAAAAATGCATTAAGTATTCGTATTAATATTGATGGTGGAACATTTACACACAACGATGGCGAACTTAAATTTGATTCAGATGGATATATTGCTGCAAATTGGGGTTATTTAGATAATACTGAGTTTTATGATATAACAATTGATAGTACAGATAGTCCTTATATTGCTATTAGAGATTCATTTAAAGTAATAAATGAATTTAAAGTAGACCACGATGCTGAGTTTTATGCTTATAATAATGGTGACATTATAGTTACATTAGGTAATGCTTCACAAAGTGGAACAATAAGTGGTATTGGTAATCTGCGAATGTTTGAATTAGATAAAAATGATGTTGCATTTTATGGATATGATGCTTCTAACGTTGGTATAATAAACAATACTGGAATAACAAATTGGGAAACTGGTGGAGCTGGAACTGTTAGGTTTAAATGGATAGATTGGCAAAATAATATTACAACTAAAGGAACTGGGAATACTTATCAAATTGATGGTGATTCTGAATTTGATAATTTTATAGTCATAAGTGGAGATACATTAAATATAACTTCTGATGCAAATGCAAACTTCTTAGGTGATTTAGTTTATGATGGAAACTTAACTTTGGATGGAAACATAACTAATGTAAGTTACATAAATGTTACAGAAAATGTTGTGTTGAATGGTTTGTTAAATGCTTCTCAGGCAAGTTCAGTTAATGTTGGTTCTCTAACAATCAACAATGGTGGAACTTATGAAGCAACCAATGGTACGACAACAATTACTGATAATGATGGAACTTACTCAGTAAATTTTGTTGGTACTGGTGTATTAATACATAATGACGGAACGTTTAATATAACAACTCCAAAAAGTACATATTTGGGAAATAGTGGTGCTGAAAGTTATTATAATTTAATAATGGCTATGGGAGATATTTCACGTAATATACGATTGGGTGGAGGAGATTGTTTAGTTGCTAATGATTTTACAGCAACATCAGGTGATATGTTTTTAGAATCATCAAGAGATTTTATAGTAACTGGAGATACAGTTATTGAATCTGGTTCTAAAATAACTGGTAATGCTTATCCTATTTATTTTGGTTCTCTAACAATTAATTCAGGTGGAGAGTATAGTGCTACAAGTGGAACAACAACTGTAACTGGAATAAGTAGTCAGAGTTATTGTATTAATTTAGATGGTGAAGTATCTCGTATGAAACATAACGATGGAACTGTTGTTATTGATGTCGCAAGTGGATATGCCTCTGTTTTTAATATTGGTACTTCAACTGCAACAGATGGTGTTTATAATGTTATTATAAATTCAATGGGTGCTACAAGTTCGGATATTAATTATGCTAGAGCTACAACTATTTACAATAATTTTATTTCTAATTCAACTACACAGTACAATCTTGCATATACAAATAGGGATTTAATTATTGGCGGAAATTTAACGCTTGAAGGAAGTGGAACTATTGTATTAATGGCGGGAGCTGATTTAACTGTTGGTGGAGACGTTGTTATTAATGCAGGTCAGCTAGGAACTTCCGTATATAATGGTGAAGCAGATTTCGGTTCTCTAACAATCAACAATGGTGGAACTTATGAAGCTACAAGTGGAACAACAACTGTTTCTGGTGACTTTGATAATAATGGTGGAACATTTACACATAATGATGGAGAAGTGCTGTTTGATACAATTGATTCAGATATAAATCTTGTTGGTGCAAGAACTCCAATTACTTTTTACAATCTTACAACTAATGTTGGCGGTGATGACTTTTTTGTTTATTCAAATATTACTGTCATTAATAGTTTAACAATTCCTGCAGCGAGATTTGCTATGAGACTTGCTGGATTATATCTATTTCTTGGAAATGATTCTATTGCTGGAGAAGTTGTGAATAATTATGGTTCAGATCGTGGATTTTCAGTCCAGGATAAAGACAATACACATATTGTTGGATTAAATCCTACACAATATGCAGTTATTCGTGGCGCATATCAACCTAATTTTGATGAAAGAAGTGGATATACATCATTTTTTGATAATTTAGATTTTCAGAAGGATATAACGACGGGAGGTAATTCAAATATCGTTATTCTTGATGGAGATTGTGAGTTTGATGCTTTCACAGTTTCAAGCGGAGATACGTTTGATTTGAATGGACAGAGAGTAGAATTTGGTGGGGAATTATCTTATTTAGGAACCTTAAAAGCTAATGATTCTATGATTGTTTTGACTGCAACAAGTGGAACTTCTATTGACAAGTATAATAGTGGAACTATTGGAACAGATGAGTTTAACAATGATACTGTCTTAGTGGCAGATTATGGTTTAGGAAATACTGTCATATCATATATAGATTCCCAAGTAGGAATTCTTTTTGCGCAAAGCGGTGTATTTGAAGCAACTGCATGGAGTCCAATATTTATCAAAACTATTATTGGTTCTGAGGTGGATACAGTTTCGAGACCTGTCTTTACATCAAATGATATAATTATTGCAAATGGTGGAATATTTAATGGTAGAGCTAACACTATTAGTATTTTAGGTGACTGGACATCTTCAGGTGGGTTGATTGGTAAGAGTGCATTTGAATGTGATGGCGCTAACGTTATGACAGTCCCAGATGATGCAGCTTTGGACATAACAGAGGATATTAGTTTTGAGGCTTGGATAAAAACATCAACTTCTCAAGATGATCGATATATTATTAGAAAAGGAAATGGTGTGTATCAAGTAGAAATAGAACTTAATGTTATTAAATTTCAAATATATGTTGATGGAGCTAATAGTCCAATTTATTCTACAACAGAATTAAATGATGGAAAATGGCACCATGTTGCAGCGACTTGGGATGGAACTACTCAAAAACTTTACACTGATGGAAAACTTGAAGCTTCAACAGCATTAAGTGGAACACTCGGAACAGATGGTGGAGCTTTGGGAATGGGGGCTACAAATGCAGGTGTAAATGCATTTACAGGTCAAATTGGAATGATTCGGATATTCAATGATTCAAGAACTCAATCAGAAATCCGAGCAGATATGTTTAATCCTTTTGCAGATATGGATGATACAGGAAATTTAGTAGCTATGTACCAATTTGATGAAGGAACAAGCACGACAGTTGATAATGTAGAAGGAACTGCTGGTTTGGATGCAACAATGAGTGCAGCAAGTTGGGCATCTGGTGGAACTTTCACAGAAGGCACAAGTACAGTAAACTTCATAGGAAACGGAACGATTGCATTTCTAACTGGTCAGGATTTCTATAATTTAGGTGTTGCTGCAGCTACAAAAACAACAACACTATGGGCACCTGTTAACGACCAACAGCTTGATATATTAGGAACTTTGACAACAGGAAGTGGAACATTTACGGATGATACTCAATCGCAGAAAGTGAATATTAGGGGTTCAGCTTCACCTGTTGATGGTGGTTCTACATTTGTTAATATAAGTCGTATTTATTACACTGCTGGAACTGCAGATATTACTGGATCAACTTATGGTTTGTTATATTCTACAAGTTATGGTAGAAATTTGCTTGGTGATGTCACTGCTACACTTTTGACTACTTCAGTTAATCCAGTTACTTCCAACGGACACAATTTAACGCTTGATGGTGCAACTATCAATAGTGGTCTTACTCTGTCAGCAGGTTCTACTCTTACTTTCACAAGCGCAACTGGTTTTGGAGCAAGTACTGGAATATTAAGTGTAACTGATTCAACAATAACCAGTGATATAGCAAATCCATATGATTTTGATGCAAGTATGACTATGACTTTGGATAATTCTACCATTGAAAACTTTGCTTCACCATTTAAAGTGGCAAGTGGAAAAACCCTAACCACCGAAAATTCAGTTACTATTGGTGGAAATTATACACTAGAAGGTATACATACTGCAGGAAGTTCTACAATTACAATAACTGATGATTGGAATGATACACTAGGAACATTTGATGATGGGACTTCAACAATTGTGTTTTCTGGAAGTGAGCAAAATATTTATCATTCATCTGGAGACATTCGCGTTGCAGGTGGAACATTGAGCACAGCAGACTTTGAAGTTGGTGATGGTGCAACATTTGAAATATTTGGAACAACTTGGACAAACACATCTGCACCAACTTTTACTGGAAGTGGAGTTCTTAATGAAAAATACACGCTTACGGCAAATACAACAAACTCTGCGGGAATCGCTGTTGACGGTGCAAATGTTACAATTATTGATACAGATAATTCGGCGCTTACAAACGCAAGTGGTTTAGCACAATTTAATTTAACTGGAACCGTTTACAATGCTTCAGGAATAACGACAACAACATATTCATTTAATGCATCAAAGTGCGATGGAACATGTATTGTTTATCTACAGGAAGCTGTTCAGTTAACTGCAGATATTCAGTATGACGTGACTCTTGGATATGTACCAACTGTGCCTAGTTTAGCTTCGCCAGCAAATGATGTTACATATGAAGGTCTGAATACTGTAACATTACAATTTAGTTCTACAGATATAGAAGATGATACAATTACATACTCAGTATATTTATCAAACACAAGCAGTTTTGATGCAAACTCAACAACTTTGATTTACAATGGAACGGATGCTTCGTTTGAATATGAACCTACAAGTTATGATACATATTATTGGAAAGTTAATGCAAAAGGAAGTGAGAACATTGCAAGTTCGTTAGCTTCTGAAATTTATTTTACAGTTACTGCAGATGCAACAAATCCATCTATTGTAACAATTACAATAACTACGGGATTAACTTCGGGAGAAACGGCAACTGCTCGCGCAAATGTTACAGATGTAAGTCCCGTAACTTCTTGGGTGTCTGTTAATGATTCTTCAGGAACGCAAACAAATTATTCAATGTCTCAAGAAGGCTCAACTGACTTCTTTAATGCAACTTTTGAGGTTGGAGCAATTGGAACATATTATTACAAAGTTTATGCTAATGATTCTTACACAAATTTGAATGATTCTGTTGATTGGCAAGAGTTTAATGTTTTAATACCAAATGCAAGTTCATCTGAAGTTGCTCCAACAAATGTTTTACCTTCAACAATAGTTAGATTAACATCTAATTTTACAAATATAGATTTGGTTAATGATGTATTTGGATATTTAAATCTTCCGAGCGGATTTACTTTGTTTGATACATCTAGTTATCCACAAAATCAAAGTTTTAATAATATTTCTGCCGATGAAACTGCGCTTTCAGAATGGAGATTTTTCGCACCAAATGCGGACCAAATATATTCACTAAATGTAACTTGGTATGATTTATATGGAAATACTTGGCAGTCAGATAATTCTAATATTATTGTTACATATGACCCTGCTAATGTTAGCGAGCAAGTTGAGAATAATACTGAAGCAATTTCAGATTTGAATGAAACTGTAATTGAACTTAATGATACAGTAAGTGATTTGAATGATACTGTTACAAATAATACAGAACAAATCGAAAACATAACTGAGCAAATAACAAATGTGTCAAATTTAGAAGAAGCAATATTCGTTAATGTTGCTCCAAATGTTGAAATAGATGCAGGTAATAATTTTAATGTAGAGATTTATGTGCGCGATGCATATGGTAATTATACAAATGTAACTTCTATTGAAGTTTCTTTAATTGACCCAATGGGTGAGGTTAGTGTTGGTCCGACAACAGCAGGAGTTGGTAATATTTCAACAGGAAGATATAATTATACTAAAAAGACGGCATCAGGTTGGACAGCTGGCGAGTGGCAGATTTTTGTTAGTGTGGTTGTTAATGATAAAACTTACACAGATTATGATTATTTTAAAATAACTAGTGGACCTTTTGATGTGCGAGATATTGAGATTACAGATACAACCTCACCAAGTTTAACTGCTTCAGTTGTTCTAGAAAACTTAGGTAATGCTGTAACTGATATTGTTTTAGATTGGAATCTAACTCGAACAGATACTGGTGAAATATTAGATTCAGGTCAAGATACTGTTGGAGTTGCAGGAGGTTCAACCTCAACACATTCATTTATTATGAGCTCAACATATACAGGTGCTGCACAACTTCAGATTTTAGGTTATTATGGTGTTGGATTTACCGAGCGAGCAGGTGCAATTGAAACATTTACAATCCTACAGGAAGACGAAGAATCTCCTGAAGAAACGGGATATGCTAGTGGTGGTGGTGGCGTAACATCTGCAGCCACCACTACACCAAGCTATGCAGAAGAAGTTCTTAAAGAAGAATCAAGTAGTACTCTATCAATAATTAATTTAGTAAAAGTTGATTCTGAAACGATTACTGAGCAAGATATTGGTGATGTTCAAAGATTCACTATTGATGAAGTTAATATTCATAAAATAACTATTTTGTCTATTGGTAAGGATGCTAAAGGACCTTATGTTGAAGTTGAGATTGCATCTAAACCTAAAATTGTAAAATTATACTTAGATGAAGTAACTGAAGTTGATGTTGATGATGATGGTGTGATGGATATAACTTTAACTTTGAATGATATTGCAGATGAATTTGTAGACATAACTATTGAAAATGTTATCGATAAAGAAGCAGCTATTGAGGAGATTACTGTTTCAAAAGTGTCTACTGTTAGTATGAGCCCATTAGTTCTAGTTGCTGCATTAGTTTTGGTTATGGCGTCTATGGCTTACGTGGGAAAAGATAAAGCTAGAATTTATCTTTCTGAGCGAGATAGATCTCGTAGATATAAACCAATGAAATTGGTTACAAAGAAGGAGCACAATATTGAAGTTCCATGGAAGGCTGTAACTTTTGTACTTATGATTTTATTTATCATGTTCGTTGTATCGCAGATCGGACCTGCGAGTATTAATGTTGAAGAAACCGTATCGACTACATCATGGTTTGATGCAAGTTTATTTAACGTGATGGTCTTTATCGGATTTATTGTGTTGATGGTTATTGTGTTGTTTAAATCACTTGATTTACGTGGAGAGATTAGATTTGGCAGAGAGCACGTTAAAGTTAGATCTGAAGTATTGCAACCAATTATTCAAAGACCTGTTGTTATCCATCCACCTAAGAAGCATAAAGAAGTTCATGTTAGTGCTAAGGATGATGCTAAGGTGAAAGCAGAGTTTAAGCGATGTCTTGATCACGTTAAGGAGTCAACTCGAGAACGTATTGAAACTCGTGTTTCTAAGCAAAAGATGGTAGTGCATAAACCAGTTAAGAGAATTATCAAAGCTCCGATACAAAAAATTAATGATCAATATAAAGTTCAACGAATTTTAGAATCCTATGGTTTTAAAGTTAAAGATCCAAATCAAAAAAGTTAAGAAAACCTTTTGCTGAAATTGGTTCGCATCTTTCTATGTTTTCTAATATGAAACCATAGCAAGGTTTTTTGAAGAAACTATTATTTGCTTTATGTTTGTCTTGATCTTTTTCAAACTCATCTATTGATTCATATTTTTTAACATCAACCAGTTTGGCCTTGCCAACAACTGCACCAGTAGTTATTTTATTTGTATCTAGTTGCTCTTTTTTACAATCTTCTTTCATAATTTGTTTAGATGCATGTATGAAAAACTCTCCCCGAAACTTTGTGTTCCAGTTTCTTATCTCGATAGTCTTTTTCCCTGAAACAATTAGTTCCGCATATGGTTGACGAAGTGAAAGTGCTTTCATAACTGTTTTAACTTTATCTTATTAATAAGAATATGGTAAAGTTTCTGTCTGAGAAAACTGCGAAGATTCTTTCTAATAAAACTGCTCGAAAGATACTGGAGAGCCTAGATAAGAAAAAGTCTATTTCTCAGATTGCTAAAGAATTGAATTTACCACTTACGACCGTTGATTATAATATTTCTCAATTAAAGAAAGCGGGTTTGATTAAATCAGGGTATTACAAGTGGTCAAAGCGCGGTAATAAGATGAAGCTTTACGAACCTGTCGGTGAGATATTTGTTTTTGCTCCAGAAAAGAAACAGCCAGCAATCATGGAAGCTCTGAATCGAGCGATTATTCCGATTGTTCTGTTAGTCTCTGGTGGATTTGGTTGGATTGTTCAGAAGTTGTTTTACAGTACGGGTGTTGTAACTAGTACTTTTGTTGAAGAATCTATTTTGCAAAGTACTGCAAAGTTATCTACACCAATGGTTGGAGTATCTGAGGGAGTATCTGCTACAGCTGCACCAATGGCTGATTCGGCAGTTCAAACAGTGGTTAATACTGCGCCAGAGAATATTGTAAATACAACTACTTATGTTACAGAAAGCATTTCTCAAGCTGAACCACAACTCTGGTTTTGGTTTATGTTAGTTGCTGGACTTGTTATGTTGGTACTTTATTTGGCTAAGTTACGAAAAGATTCGTAGCTATCTGTGATCTTATAAACTAGCATTCCTTTGTATATTTGATAAACATGGCAAAACATCACATAATGCTTGGCGGAATCTTTGCGTTTGCTATAATTGTAGCTATTTTTGCAATAGGTGTAGATCTACCCGTTATTCCAAATCCAAATGGTCAGACTGTTTCAGTTACGGGAACATATACTGCAAAAGCAGAGCCAACACAAGCAACTTTGATAATTGGCTTTGAAAATAAAGCTGGCAATGCTGCTGAAGCTCAGCAATTAAATGCTGATGAAATGGGTAATGTATTAGTAGCACTGCGAAGAGCAGGACTTTCAGATGACGACTTCAAGACTTTGAATTATAATCTTTGGAATCGTGATGAGCCGTGCCGTATTTATTATGGTGATGAAGAGTGTGCATCGGGTTATTATGCAAGTCATACTTTAGAAGTTACTACTGATAAAGTTGATATGATTGGTAGATACTTAGACATTGCAATCGGTGCAGGTGCTGAGAACATACATTCAGTTAGATTTTCAGTAGATGAAGATGCACAAAATGAGATGAAGAAAGAATCATTAGAGAAAGCTACAAGAGATTCACGAGATAAAGCAGATGCTTTAGCTGCAGGTATGGGCATGAAAGTGTATCGAGTTGTATCAATTACCGACTCTGGATCTAATTACAAACCTTATCCAATGATGTATGCAGAGATGGATGAAGCAAGAGCATTATCTGGTGGCGTACATGCAGATACACAGCTTGTTGCAAGTGATGTAGAAGTATATGCAACAGTTTATGCAGAATATGAGTTAGCTTAATTGCTAGCTCTATTTTAAATTATAAAAAATAAAAAAGTAAAGAAGTTATTATCCTTTTATGAACTTACACATTGTTGTTCCGCACTTTGTGCAGATACCTTTAAGCATTTTTCGGCCGTTCTTTGTTGTAACTTCCTTTTCGTCCTTCATTGGTTGATCTTTTTGTTTACACTTTACACAATATCCTGTTGCCATAGTAATTTACCTATGGTTTAGCATAGAGTAGCTCGTTTATATATGTTTCGAGCATGACGAGAAAACTAAAATATAAATAAAAGATAAAGAAAGTAAGGATTTACCTTACTAATGTTCTACCAACTTGTTCGAAAAGGTCTGAGACTTGTTCGCCTTTCTTAGTTAGACCAACTAACTTAAGTCGTCCTTTCTTCTCAAATTTAACCAGACCGTTTACTTCCATCTTTTGTAGTAAATGTACGGTGTGACTATATGTGCACTTTGCTTCTTTAGCTAGCATTGATGGATACTTAGCTTTTTGATTTCTGTTCATTAGGCACAGTAGCAGTTCAATCGGTTTTTCCCGTAAAAATATGTTATGTCCTTTTTGTTTCTTTAACCATAATGTACTCATTGTAATCCCTCTTGT
>Ga0233431_1002673_pt1 | contig 23997 bp, 17 predicted proteins | sample SI_118_April2016_FD_179867 | JGI IMG/M metagenome (GOLD analysis project Ga0233431, IMG submission 179867) | Seawater microbial communities from Saanich Inlet, British Columbia, Canada - SI_118_April2016_200_MG | ecosystem: Environmental > Aquatic > Marine > Inlet | place: Canada: British...
GGTCCGCAAAAATTATGAATAAGATTCAAAAATAAATCTGAATTCAAGTCTTGAATCCAGCGAGAATTCCCAACACTCTTGCTCTGCTTTTTTAATAAAAATTTTGAGGACGAAAAGAGTTCGGACTTGCAACAGCCAAAACTTAGGGATTGTACAAAAATAACTTGGCATAATCTGTCCGCAAAAGTCCCATAAAGATTGGACATTTTGCAGACAAAATGCCAAATAATTTTTGAGCCATCCCTTAACCTGATCAGGGACAATTCCCATTGTTATCCCCGCTTTCGAGGGGAAAACAATGGGGAAGAATTGAATTGGAATAGGTCCTGATCTGGAAACCTAATGAGCATCTAAACATAGCGAAACTTATGAAGCCAGAAAACCGGAAACCGTTAACCAGAAGCGCCATCAGGCGTCAACGTGAACGTGAAGAGCGTTATCAAACCATACTTCGGGCGGCGGAGTCTCTTTTCGCGAAGGAGGGATACCATCAAACCAGCATCAACCAGATTGCTGATTTGGCGGAAGTTTCAGTGGGGACCGTCTATTTCTATTTTAAAAACAAGGAGGATCTGCTGATACATCTCTATGACGAGATCAGTTATCTGTTTCGTTCCATGATTGGGGCTGAATTTAAGAAATCGGAAGCCTCTCTGGAGGGTATCAAGCGGGCGGGGTATCTGTTTTTTGATCAGTTTTGCAGTCTGTATCCGGATAAATTGGCCATTCTGTACAGGGAGACAGTGGGTCAGAGTCCGACGCTGACAGAGCATCGCAAGCAGTTTCAACGAAAAATCATCGAAGATGTCCAGGGAGCCCTGCAGCGAGCCAGTGAGAATATGGGATTCAGTTTTCCCTCACCGAATTCTATCGAGGTGATCGCTGTCAGCATTATTGGCATTTATGATTGTATTGTGTCCTACTTTCTTCTTTCCAGTGATCGTTCCCATGATCTGAAAACGATTGGCGATGATGCAGTGTCCTTTCTGACCGGTGGTATCAAAAGCATGTGCCAGTGAGCAGAACCAGTTGTAATACCCTCTCGATTCCGGGGAGGTGCTGAAAAGATACGAAAATAAAACTTAATTTGAGTATAAGCGAGGCGGCTAATGGATGTAATTGAATCTAGAATTGACAAAAATTCGGACGAATACCGGAAAAATTATCGGGATATGAAGGCTGTCGTTGACGAGCTGAAAGTCGAATTGAAAAAGGCAGCGGAGGATCGATCGGAAAAAGCACTGACCAGGGAGAAGGAGTCCGGGAAGTTGCCCGCTCTGAAAAAACTGGAGCTTCTACTGGATAAAAACACTCCCTTCCTGGAGATCTCCCCGTTGACTGCACGAGGGATGTATGACGGCAAGATTCATCGGGCGGGAATGCTGGCGGGAGTTGGCATGGTGGAAGGTAAGGAGACGCTGATTACCATCAATGATGCTACCATCAAGGGGGGCTCTGCATATCCGCTCAGCGTGAAAAAAGGGCTGCGTTGCCAGGCGATTGCGATGGAGAACAGACTGCCGAGTATTAATCTGATCGATTCCGCGGGCGCCTATTTACCTTTACAGTCTGAAATATTCCCCGACCTTTGGGATGGGGGAAGGGCTTTTTACAATCAGGCCATGCTATCCAAGATGGGTATTCCGCAAATCGCTGCTGTGATGGGGATGTGTACAGCCGGAGGGGCTTATGGAGTGGCCATGTGTGACGATATTGTGCATGTCAAGGGGCATGGTGCCATTTTTCTGGGAGGGCCCCCTTTGGTTAAGGCCGCTACCGGGGAAGAGGTGACCGCGGACGAATTGGGTGGTCCTAATCTTCACTGCATGGAGTCTGGCGTCTCAGACTATCTTGCCGAGGATGATGCAGATGCCATTGCGATTATCCGCAGGATTGTTAAAAATCTGCCTCAAAATAAAAAATCTGAACTGACGATGTCAGACCCGGCGCCCCCCCTTTATGATCCAAAAGAGTTGTATGGAATTGTCAGCCCTGACTTGAAAAAACCATATAATATCAGAGAAGTGATTGCTCGGATCGTGGACCGAAGTGAGTTTCTGGAATTTAAAGAGTTGTTCGGAACCACGTTGGTTTGTGGCTGGGCAAATATTCACGGGTATCCGGTCGGGATTCTGGCCAATAATGGGGTTCTCTTCTCGGACAGTGCCCTGAAGGCGACTCAATTCATTCAATTGTGTGACAAGCGGGGCATTCCACTGCTCTTTCTGCAGAATATCACGGGCTTTATAATTGGAAAAGAGTATGAACAAGGTGGCATCACAAAAAATGGTCACAAAATGGTTAACGCTGTCGCAACAGCATCAGTCCCGAAATTCACGGTGATAGTGGGAGCCTCTTTCGGAGCCGGGAATTATGCCATGTGCGGCAGGGCATATTCCCCAAGATTCCTCTGGATGTGGCCCAACGCCCAGATTGGCGTGATGGGGGGAGAACAGGCTTCTGATGTCCTGATCTCGATCACGAATGATCAGAATGCCCGCCTGGGAAAACCGGCGTTGACGGATGATGAGGTCAAGTTCTTAAAGGAACCGGTCATGGCCAATGCGCTGAAGGAAGGGAACGCATATTACAGTACGGCAAACCTTTGGGATGACGGTATTATCGATCCGGCAAAAACCAGGGATGTCCTGGGAATAGCGATCTCAGCCTCCCTGAACGCTCCCGTCAGGGACGATGTCCACGGACATGGTGTTTTTAGAATGTAGTGGGAAACCACCGTTCAGCAATGGATTTAACCAGGGATATCCCGTGGGTTGCTCTGAGATTCTCAAGAAAATTTTAAAATATAAAGGAACCTTGCATGATGTTTAAAAAGATACTCATTGCTAACAGGGGAGAGATTGCCAGACGTGTGCTGAATACCTGTCGGGAACTGGGCGTCCAGACAGTGGCGGTGTATTCCGATGTCGACAGTGCGGCAATCCATGTCCTGGAAGCTGATGAAGCGGTTTGCCTGGGTGAGGCTGAACCTGCAGAAAGCTATCTGAATATCGACAAAATCATTCAGGCAGCTAAAGATACGGGTGCAGAAGCCGTCCATCCAGGATACGGTTTTCTGGCTGAAAATGCTATTTTTGCTGCTCGCTGTGAAGCGGAGGGCCTGGTTTTTATTGGGCCACCCGCTCAGGTTATTCGTGATCTGGGAGATAAAATCACCGCCCGACAGATTATGGTAAAAGGGGGTGTACCGGTTATTCCCGGAATGACTCAATCCGAAACGGATCCGGAAACCATCCGCCATGTGGCCGATGAGATAGGCTACCCGGTATTGATCAAGGCATCGGCTGGTGGTGGTGGAAAAGGGATCCGCATCGTTCGTTCAGCTGATGAGATTGATGAAGCCTGTGTCTCTGCCTCAAGAGAAGCGAAAGCAGCATTTGGTGACGGCACCATCTACCTGGAGAAATTTTTTGACCAGGCAAAGCACATCGAATTTCAGATCCTGGCAGACAAACATGGCAATGTGATTCACGTGTTGGAACGGGAATGTTCGGTTCAACGGCGACATCAGAAAATTATCGAAGAGACGCCTTCGCCCGCACTGGACCCGGTGTTGAGAGATGAGATGGGCAAAGCCGCTGTTGCGGCAGCCAAAGCTGCTGGTTATGTCAATGCTGGCACTGTTGAATTTCTCTTGGATAACGAGAAAAAGTTCTACTTTTTGGAAGTTAATACGCGCCTTCAGGTTGAACATCCGGTGACAGAGATGATTACCGGTATTGATCTGGTACATCAGCAATTGGAAATTGCTGCAGGTCGGCCGTTGTCCATTGGCCAAAAGGAAGTTATTGGCCGGGGACATGCCATTGAATGCCGGATCTACGCTGAGGATCCCCAACAGGATTTTTTTCCTTCACCCGGAAAAATCGTTTTTATGAAAGAACCCGCCGGGCCTGGAATTCGGAATGATTGCGGCGTGTATAGTGGATTTGAAGTCCCGATGGATTACGACCCCATACTTTCCAAACTGGTGGTACATGCCGAAAACCGGGATACCGCGCTGCGGCGTATGCTTAAATCACTTCAGGATTATGTTCTCCTGGGAATCAAGACCCCCATTCCATTTCTGATCAGTGTGCTGCGCTCTGAACCGTTTCGAAACGGAGCGGTTTTTACCGATTTTATCGAAACCCACTTTCCGGACTGGAAACCGGAGACGCCGGACAGGGATATCGCCCGGATCGCTTTTATAGTCGACGAGATGCTGGGAACACGGAAAGGAAAAACGGGTTCCCAGATGAAAGCAACTGTTGTAACACCTTTTCAGACCTTGGGTCATTGGCGACTGTAAATCTTTTATTGGAGTGAACGTTTTGGAATACAGACTGAAAATTGATGATGAGGTCGTTCCTGTCACGGTGGAGACAGATGGCGAAAGTGGATTGACCGCATTTATGGGGCAGGAACAGCAGACTGTTAGTTATACCGTGGTTTCCGACCACCAGATCTATTTGATGGTTAATGGCAGGGGTCATAATGTGTATCTAAACGATGAACCTGATGGGAAAACCGTCATGATCAACGGCCAGGCTTATCTGGTTCAGGACGCCGACGATCTGGAACGAAAACCGGTTCGAAAAAAAGGGGCGCATAACGCGCCCATTGAAGTGACACCACTGACGCCTTCTGTTGTGGTATCTGTCCTGGTGAAAGAAGGCGATCTGGTTGAAATGGACCAGAAGGTGGTGGTGCTTTCGGCCATGAAAATGGAAGTTACCCTGACAGCCCCATTTGCCGGCAAAGTGATTGGCATAAAAGCTGCTGAAGGGGACAAGGTCGCTCCTGGACAGATACTGGTGGATATAGAAAAAGAGACAGATGCGACTTGAATTTAGGCTGTAGTGCAATTGTGAGATGTAATTATGGGTTTGTTTCCTTATATATTAAACAGAAAACGATTCCCCTTATTGAGTACAAACGAAACAGATTTGGAGATAATAAATGGCAAAGGATCTTTATTTTACAAAGGAACACGATCAGGTGCGGCGGGCAGTGCGGGATTTCATCAAAAAGGATATCAACCCTTATGTCGATGAATGGGAAGAGAAGGGCACAACGCCCCTGCAAGAGATTTTTAAAAAAATGGGAGATCTGGGCTTTCTGGGTATTCGCTATGATCCAAAATATGGTGGATTGGGTCTTGATTACTGGTATGAACTCGTTTTTCTGGAGGAACTTGGCCATATTGATTGTGGTGGCGTTCCGATGGCTATCGGTGTCCAGACAAATATGGCGACGCCAGCCATTGATCAATTCGGCAGCGAGTATCTGAAGGAGACCTATCTGGTGCCGGCTATTGCCGGGGATATGGTGGGCTCCATTGCGGTCACGGAACCCGATGCGGGATCCGATGTAGCAGCCTTGAAAACATTCGCTAAACGAGAAGGTGATGAATATGTGATCAACGGTTCCAAAACCTTTATTACCAACGGCACCCAGGCGGATTTTCTGACACTGCTGGCCCGTACCAGTGATGAACCGGGCTACCACTGCTTTGGCCTTTTTGTCGTACCCACGAATCTCCCAGGGTTTGTCGTAAGTAAAAAACTGGATAAACTGGGCATGCGCAGTAGTGATACGGCAGAACTGTTTTTCGACAATCTGAGAGTGCCCGTTGCGAACCTGATTGGAGAAGAGGGAGAGGGTTTCATCTACCAGATGCAGCAGTTTCAGCATGAACGGTTTTTTACCCTGCCGCTTGCTTACATTGGTATGCGTAACACCATTGAGATGACGATGGAATATTTGAGAAAACGCATTGTCAACGGGAAGCCGTTGCTGGCCAAACAGGTTTTGAAACATCGCCTGGTGCAGTGGTTGACGGAAGCTGAGGCTTTGAAACAATTGACTTACCATATCGTGCGTATGAAAGAGGCTGGCCAGGATGCGTCTAAGGAGATCTCCATGGGGAAATTATTGGCGGGCCAATTGTCAGGCAAGGTGACGGACGGATGTCTGCAGATGTTCGGGGGCGCCGGATTTATGAACGAGATGAGAATATCCCGCACCTTCAGAGATTCCCGCCTGACCGCCATCGGCGGCGGTGCCAATGAGGTGATGAGTGATGTGATCGCCAAGCTGGAGGGGATGTAAAAAAAGGTCTGAAGTGTTTACAAAGGCGATAATTGAAATTATGGCTTAGGGATCGTACAAAAATAACTTGGCCTAATCTGTCCGCAAAAGTCCCGTAAAGACTGGACATTTTGCAGACAAAATGCCAAGACAACGTGTTTCCTTTTCGGTCAATGGGGAAACACTCGAGTAATTTTTGAGCCAACCCTTAATTGATTCTGCACGAAAAAGAACTGTGAGAACACCGTTTGATTTTTTGCAGGATCAGGCTATTTCCATGGATGGATATTCAGAAAAAGGATTAAAATGAGTAGAAATATCAAAGAAGTGATTGATAAACCGGGTCCGTTGGACGGTATCCTGGTAGTTGAATATGCCGTTTTTCATGCGGGACCGGGATCTGGTGCTATCTTGGGGGATCTGGGAGCGGAAGTGATCAAAATCGAAGGGGATATCGGGGATCCCATGCGGCACTGGCAGAGGATGGGAAAACAATCCTTTGAATCCAAAAAGGGGGGCAACCCCATGTTTGATTTTTCCAATCGCAATAAAAAGGGAATTTACCTTGATATTAAATCTGAAAAGGGCAGATCCGTATTTGAGCGTGTGCTTAAAAAAGCGGATGTGTTCATTACCAATTTGAGGCAGAGCACGAAATTAAAACTGGGAATCGACTACAAATCGATCCATCAGATAAATCCCAGAATTATCTACTCAAGTGTTTCCGGATACGGGAAAAAGGGCCCGGCATCGGATTTGGGGGCCTATGATCCGTTGGGGCAGGCAAGATCCGGTATGATGTTTCTAACTGACTCCGACGGTCCGGCACCAGTTCAGATGGCTATCCTGGACCAGTCAACCGCCATCACCAACAGCCATGCCATCATGACAGCTTTGTATACTCGAGAGCGGGACGGTATTGGCCAGGAGGTCCATAATTCGCTGTATAGCACAGCACTGTGGTTGATGCACGCCAACCTGCTGCTTGCAAATCTCAATCGCACGGTCAAGGATTTCGTCTGGGTCCGCTCCCAGAATTCACCCTTGAGAAATAATTTTCTCTGTAAGGACGAGAAATGGATTGTGGGGACCCACCATCCTGTTCAAAAATATTGGCTGAAATTTTGTGAGGTGACGGGTCAGAAATCCCTTGTTGAGGATCCAAAATTTATTGATGATGAGCAAAGAGGCGAGAACAACGAAGAGCTGACCGCCATTTTTGACAAGGTCTTCAGGCAGAAAACCCAGGCGGAGTGGGTCGAGATTTTTACGGAGGCGGGCCTGATGTTCAGTCCCGTGCAGCAGGTCACAGATGTGCTGCACGATCCTCAGGCTGTTGCCAATGACTATGTGGTCGATTTCGATCACCCGGATTTTGGCAGGATCAAGGTCCCGGGTTACCCGATCGAATTCAGTACGTTTTCGGCCGGAATCCGCTCAGCATCACCAAAACTGGGAGAACACACTGAGCAGGTTTTAAGAAATATGGCGTTCTCGGAGGATGAAATCAGAGAGTTGAAAGAGGACGGTACGATTCAGCATACGACCCGCCGAGGGGATCACGATTCAAAACACGCATGAATCCATCCCTGGAGCTGTTGGAAAATGTCCTGTTTTCCATCGTTTTGAATCATGATCCCCTCGGCTCAGGCAATGTGGTGAATAGTTGCTTTTTTCTACCATTGAAATGACACCCAATTCAAAAGGTTTTTGCATGGAATCTAAAATAAACTGGGAAACGTTAGTGCGCAGGATGGAACATCTCATGAGGCTCAAGTCCTTTCCGGTGGCTTTTAAAATGCTGGAAAAAAAGGAAATGCTTGATGAGATTCCGTTTGTTCGACGGCCTTCGGGAAAAGTCAGTATGTGCCAGCTGATCACTCAGGTCAGAAATTTTGACTGGACGATAGGAGCTGACCTGGAGGACTTTATGGGTGCTATGTGCCCTTCTATCATCGGTTTGACACAGCTTCCCGATGAACCGTTTCTGGACGGGACCTTTCGCAGTATTGTCTGGACCCGGAACCGGGAAGAGGGCAAACGGTACGAAAATGCCATACCCAGACTTCCTGTTGGCAAATACGAGGCAGTGGCCATGGCACCGTTGGTCTATAATCCGTTTGAACCGGACATAGTCCTGATATACGCCAATCCGGCTCAGATGATGCTGCTGATCAACGCCTTGCAGTTTGAAGATTATGAAGTGATGCAGTTTCACTGCGTCGGAGAGACATCCTGTTCAGATGCGATTGCCCGTTGTTACCTGGATGGAAAGCCCTCCCTGACAATCCCTTGTTACGGAGAGCGGCGTTATGGTCATGCACAGGACGAGGATATGGTCATGGCCCTGCCAGTCGATAAAATGGAAAAGGCTCTCAGAGGCTTGGAAGCACTTTATCGCAGGGGTATTCGCTATCCCATCAGTTACGCTGGTGCAGAGAAGGATCTGACAAGTGCCTACCCTGGTTCCTACGGAAATATTGCGCAACTTGACTTTATCAGAGGTAGTGATAATCGGCTTCTTCTGGGTGTGACAGGCAGTATTGCCACCGGAAAAAGTACAGTTGCCAGCATACTGGAAGAGATGGGCGCCCCGATCATCGATTTTGACGTTTTGGCCAGGGTGGTCGTTGAGCCGGAAAAGCCAGCCTGGAATGATATTGTGGCCTTTTTTGGAGAGCAGATCCTGCTGGAGGATCGCAATCTGAACCGGAAAGCAATGTCCGATATCGTCTTTAAGGATCTGGAAAAACGCAAAAAACTCGAAAGCTTCATCCATCCGCGAATCCAGGAGGAGTTCATTAAACAGCTGTTGGAACTCACCGCAAAAGATCCCAATGCCATTATCCAGGTAGTGATTCCACTCCTGATCGAGACCGGAATGCAGTACCTCTTTCACAAACTCCTGGTAGTTGCGACCTCCAAAGAAACACAGATCAAACGCCTGGCCGCAAGAGATCAAATTTCAGATGATGAAGCGCTTAATATTCTGAGTTCCCAGATCCCTATCGATGAAAAAGCGGGCTATGGGGACTATGTCATTAATAACGAAGCCTCCCTCGCAGAAACCCGCAAACAGGTGGAAGAACTCTGGGAAGAGTTGAAAAACCTTCAAGCCGAAAAACGGAATGTTGGCTCGTAGGATTCCTGAAGAGGAGCACTCTGGATCTCAGAAATGGCCACTGATGCTTTAATTTGGACTACCATGGATTGCCCGACTGTCAAAAACCATTCCTACCCTTCTTCACCGTTTGCACTTTCAACTCTGACCATCAGTTTATCAATACTAAAACGTAGAGCCGGGCTGTCTGATTCCCAGCATCAACCTGCTGGTTGATGCTGGGAATCAGCTGTGCAAATTTAATGATATAGTCAATCACTGGATCAGTAACTTTTTCAAGCTGTTCAATCAGCAGATTCAGAGTGGGTTCGGGAATGTTGATTAGTGATAGGCGGTTGTCAAACTTTCGCTTGAGGATCCTGCCATGCTGTATAGTTAGGTTCGTTTTAGAATATCCTGATAAGGGGGGTTGTTTTCTTTAATTAATCGGACTGGAATTGTAGTGTAAGAACTATCGTCATTTTCATCGAATTAATCTTTGATTTGGAAAAATCCGGGGTTTATGTGAATCTAAAACTTGATACGTTTTTGTTTGTTCCTGACGAAATATAATTTTGAAGCAGAAAATGTAGCGGTTGTTTTTTCTGGGATATTCAACTAGAGTTATTGGCGATTAACAGATTGTAATTATGAAATGATGGAAAAATGAGGAAGGAAGACAATCCGGGGGCATTTATTTTTCAATCATTTTGCCCATCCTCAGGCGATCTCCTTTTTTGACGATCTGCAATAAAAAAACGTTATTATTCACAAGTTTAGAGACTTCTTGTTCATGGCCATGGATAAACAAAGCACAATTTTCACGAATGAAGAAAAAGCGATTGAGGAAGCCCAATCGGTCCTAAATGATACAAAATATCAGAATAATGAACTGTTGTCCGTCTATTCTATATTGCTCAAACGGTATAAAAGAATTTACACACAACTTCGCCGTCTTATTAAATTGGGAGACAGCCAACAAACCCGTTTAAACGAGTTGAATAAGAAACTTGACATTACAAACCGGTTTATTCGAAAAGCATTCGGTCAATACCTGTCTGATGAAATTGTCGAAACCATTCTGGAAACACCGGATGGGTTGCAGCTTGGTGGTGAAAAGAGCCGGGCGACCATTTTAATGACCGATTTACGGGGATTTACAGCCATCAGCGAAAGATTTCCAGCTGAAGATGTTGTCAAAATAATCAACATCTATCTGGAAAGAATGACAGAAATCATCTTGAAATTTAATGGAACAATTAATGAATTTATCGGAGATTCTATTTTAGCCGTTTTCGGGGCCTTGCTCTCAAAGGAAGACGATGCTAAAAGGGCGGTTGCCTGTGCACTGGAAATGCAGCTGGCCATGAAAGAGGTGAACCAAAGTAATATTGAGGCAGGATACCCGAAAATCTCAATGGGAATCGGGATTAATACCGGTACTGTGATTATGGGTAATATTGGTTCCAGTAAACGGACTAAATATGGGATTGTTGGACAGGCGGTGAACTTAACATCAAGAATCGAGTCTATGACCGTCGGTGGACAAATCCTGGTCTCAGAAAGTACACTGAATGATTGTGAGGGCGGACTGAGGATTGATGGACAAATCGATATACGTCCAAAAGGTGTGCGAGAACTGTTATCTGTTTATGAAGTTGGTGGAATTGGCGACCCCTTCAATGTCTTTCTACCAGTGAAAAATCCATTGATGCTCATCAGGTTCTCACAGCCAATTCCGGTGAAGTTCTCTTTTCTGGATGGGAAAAGTATCATTGAGCAGTCATTTATTGGAAAGATCGTCAGATTGAGAGATAAAACTGCGGAAATAGAAGCAGAAAGAAGCTGTAGAGAAATGAGTGATTTAAAGATTGTTTTATTAGATGATCATAATAAAGTAATGTCCAGTGACCTCTATGGAAAAGTATCCCACCATATTACAGATGATCCTCCAACGTTTAGAGTCATTTTCACCTCAATCGACCCGGAAGCGAAAGTCTATCTAGAGAATATAACCGGGAATCCGCTTTTTATCTAGATGCTCCTTTACGGGAACTTCAATTGCCAAGTATAATTTTTAGATGACGATCATTAAAGCGGAGTCTTTATCCAGTATTTGAAAAAAAGGTAAAATCGATGAGCGATACACTTTTTCTGCAGTTTTACAATAAGATCAAGAATTCATATTACGATTTGTGTAACGGTTTTTCAGACACCTATGATTTATGCAGATCCAAAGGAGATTTTTACTGGACGGAACACGAAGTAGACAACGGGAAATGGTTTGATGAAGATACATATACGGATAGAAAACTCCCCATTGATAAAGGCACCATCTATATCAGCGCTATCTATATAAATCATCTTTATCAAGCTTATATCTGGGCCCGGTCGTACCCGAAAATTCGTTTTATTGTCGGTGGGCCGGTGGCAGCAGAGAGAATGATAACAGCTGGGAAATGGAATCCGATTTACATTAAAGTTGATGACTCTTTTAAACTACCCTCAAATCTGGAATTTACCGGAAAAAGTGTCGAAGACTGGTTCGGTGTGCCTAATTTCTCAGGTGACTGGAAACTGGATATCCCGACAGATATTCCTTCTGACAGCAAGATTTATTTTTCTTACACACTCGACAACCGCTGTTACTGGAGAAAATGCATTTATTGCAACATTGCGTTGCATGCGAAGGAGGTTTTTCGACAGCGAGAAAATATCGATTGTGAATTCAATAAATTGGATCATAAGGGTATGAAAATCGTTCGTCTCAATACAGGATCGATAACACCCAAATTTGTAAAGGAGGTTCTACCCGTTCTTCCCCATAGACCAGACCTGGACTACCGCATGTTTATCAGATCAGGTCAAATTGAGAACAGGGCTCTGGAATCTACATTAAGAAAAATGAATGGTAAAATTCCTAACCTGGTTTTAGGATTCGGTATGGAATTTCCCTCGAATCGGATGTTGAAATACGGTGGCAAGGGATTTAAAACCGATGAACTCCTTGATTTTTTGAACCTGGCGAAAGAATTTGGCCTGCTGATAAATGCGAATTTTATGCTGGGCTGGAATAATCTGATTGAAGAGGACTTGGAAGAACTCGAAGTCTTCATGAGTAAAATGCCTGACAGTACTGTTACAACTGCTCAAATCAGATGGCTGCTCGCACCACCCTATACGCAGATACACGATACTTATGAAGGCGAATCAATCCAATTGGGGCCGTTTTACGAAGGATTCAGGGTTGCGGTCAATGAAGAACAGAAAATACTGAATCGGCGCGCCCGAGATATCGTCAGCCGTTACAGTAAGATTAAGAATTTTGTGGTACAAGGATTGGTTAGTATTGAGAAATATATGAACTAATTTTTAACGATCCCTAAACAGGTGATAACGCTGTCCGTTACTGTTTTTCCGCAAGTTTTAATTCGATCGTACTGACCAGGTCAAGCCGACCGATTTCCTGCAACGGTTTGATCATTTCCTGGTAAAAAGGTTCCCGATGGCGAATCGTGATCTTGAAACCAGCAAACATCTCAGGCGTAACATCATCCTCAACAAACGCTTGAGTTTTGTGCAGCGAATTTAACGCCAAAAGTCCTGTCATTGTTCTGACACATTTCTCACAAATCCCACAGTTAAGACGCTCTTGCACATTTGCCAGGCACACTCTCATATTCTGAAGACCGGGGCCCCATTCTGAGACGATTTTCAGTTTTTCCATTCGTGTCAGGGCAACATCTCTGTGTTTTATTTTTAAATATGAACTGGAATATTCCGGGTCCAAAAGAGGGTGAGAACCGCAGGGGACAAGGTTGTTAAGGTCATAGGAAGAGGCAATGTAGAACAGATCGATCCTGTTATCAAAGGCATGGGCGACAGCTGACAAGACCGCGCCAAAAAAGTAGTTCAACCATAAATCCCTGTTATCGCATAGATGACGGATGTTGGTATAAGCCGGAATGGAGATCGCATCTGCATCCTCAGTCACATTTTTCATGGCGTCTACTGCCCTGTCAAACACATGATATTTCATCCCCCTTTCGACGACACCGCCGATGTCAAATCCATGAATAAACAGGCAATCGCGAATATACCCCGGATGATCCTTGCCAAAGTGAAGTCGATTCAATCGCAGAGCAGCCAGAGAATCAATGCCTCCTGAATAAAGCATGGCGGCCCTACCCTTGTTATCCCTTTTTTGGAGAGTCTTCTGAATGCCGGACTCTACCGTTAGAGGCTTATATTTTCCCTGGGACCAGATCGTCATAATCGCCATAATCGTCTCTAATCCTTCCAGAAGATCAGGAGAGATATCCGCATCTATTTTTATGCGCTTTTCACCAAAATGAAGTGCCGGGACGAGACATCCTACCAGGAAAGCGTGTGGAATAGAATTCGCGCTTAGCTTATATTGACTATCTGTTTCGATAAAAACTTCTTTTGCTGGTTGATCGCAATCCTCCCAGGAAACACTCACTGAAATTCGATTTCTATTTAGTTCCTGTTTAACCTGCAGGTCTTCAATTTTCATGGTTCTTTAGATTTGTTTTTAATGAGATCGCGTAGTCAATTATTTTTTCGGCGATATTCAGTCCTGTGGTTGCCTCCAATCCTTTGAAACCTGGCGAGTAGTTCACTTCCAGAACAAAAACCCTGCCTTGAATGTCGATCAGCAGGTCGACCCCTGCAATCTCCAGACTGAGAGTTCGGGCAGCTTTAACCGCGATGCGCTTCATTTCATCTGTGAGATTGATCTCAAAAGCTTGTTGGTTGAGGCTGAAGTTTGATCTGAAGTCACCTTCCCTGGGCAGCAGCTGCATGGCGCCTGTGATTTCTCCACCAATGATAAAGACCCTGACATCTTGTCTGCCTTGTGGTTGAAGAAATTGTTGAATCAGCATGCCCTTTGCTCTGTCCAACGAGGACTGAACCACGAAATCAGCTTCTTTTTCAGAGTTGATTAGAAACACTCCCTTTCCCTGGTAGCTGTTGACCGTTTTTGCGATTAACGGGTACCCACCGAGTTTTTCTACGGCCGGTTGCACACTTTCCAAGCGATTGATAAAAACAGTGTTCAGTACCGGGATGTCAGCTGCCGCCAATGCCTGCAGTGATAAGAATTGATTGCGGGAGAGAAGAATGGAAGCAAGTCCATTAACCAGCGGAATTCCCAGAGTCTGTATCTGGTTGATCAGGGTTAAGCTGGAGTCGCCGATCAAGGCGCCTTGCCTGGGAATAACGACATCTGGTAATTCCTGAGCCTTCAATCCATTTATGAGTAGTTTTCCGTCAACTATTTCTGATCGGAAATGGTAGGGATTGATCCAATAAAGGGAGCATCCCTTTTCTGTGGCGGTTTCTTTGAGACGTCTATTCGGATGATACGCGTCATCTCGAACCGTAATGATTCCAATTGTCATCTATTCTCAGTGGGGATCTCGTTCTGTTTCAATCATCCACTCCGGGATCCAGATACCGATTTTTTTCCCGGAAAGTTTGCTTGAATAGACCGCGACACACTTAGTATTGTTATTTAATGCGATTTTCTGCCCCCCAATATTGTCCTCGCCGATAACGGAGTACAATTTTTTTTCACCGATTCTGGTGGTTAGACCAGCCAGTAGTTTTGATGCGATTCCCAGACCTCTGTACTCTGGTATGACCGAAGTGTAACCGCGTTCAAGGAAATTGGTCAGATCTAGACCACATTGATCCTTGACGGACTGGATGTATTCGGGGCGGGGGTATTTCAAGCTGGAACATGCAATAATCTGACTCTGATCGAGAACATACGTCAATAGAAAAGCTCTTTCCAGGTTGTATCTGACCCACTTGGATTTGACGGATCCACCTGCTTCAACCAGCTTGCAAATTTCATCCAGATAATCCGGAGGAACCTCTTGTGGGACTTGAAAAAAATAACTCAAATCATCATTTTTCATAACTGTCGATCTTGACATGTAATTCACGAATCCGTTGACAGAAGGCTCTGCATATATGCATCGTGATTTGTGGGTATTCCCTGATGATTTCTGAGAATTCATTTTTCTGTAGTACCATAAAGCGGGAGTCCTTTACTGTTCGTATGGTGGCTGAACGGGGAGCATCTTCGAAAAGTGACATTTCTCCAAAATAGTCTCCCGCTTTTATATGGGCCAATTCAATTTCATGATCAGTATTATCCTGTTGAGCCTTCAGCACGATGACTTCGCCTTCCAGGATCAGATACATGACATTGCCCGCTTCACCTTCCTTAATGACCGTTTGTCCACTTTCAACATTGACCTCTTCTGTCACAGTGGCCACAGCCGCCAACTCTCTGACAGCTAAATCTTGAAATATTGGAATACTTTTCAAGTGTAAGATTTTGTCAGGTATCGAAAATTCAGAATCCATCTGTTTCCAATTGTATTAAATTCACATATTCATCCGGTGGATAAAATTTTGCCTTTGCTGGTCAATCTCACTATTCCGTCAGAGCTGAAATGGCCATTTTTTGTATTTGAAGATTCTCTGATTCGGCCAACTGTGAGATCTGTTTTCCAATTAGATGTTTCGTATCCTCTTTTTTCGCTATTGCTAGAGTCAAAATCACAACGACCCAATCCCGTTTCTTTAATAGATGATTATAGACTGCGGTATGATTATTACCTATCGATGGCAGGTTGAATTTTTTTCTTCCTATTTTTATAGTCTCGGATGTGGAATGGATTTCCAATAACGGAATCATAATTTTAGATAAGGAGGTGTCCAGCACTTCTTCAAGTGCTTCCAGACTATTTGAACGCTGTCTGGCGTCCTGTGAAAATACACCATGGCATACAATCCTCATTCTTCCGGTGGGATCCTGAGCGCTGAGAGCCCGCAGCACATTCTCCAAACGCGACAGCATTTTTTCTTTTAAATGATCCTGCAACAAATCTCTTTCAGAACTGGCCGGTAGGTTTTTGATACTTTGCCTTTCTATCAGATCAAGATAACCGGTCTCAATTTCCGCCTGGGCGTATCGAAACATATCCAGTTCTTTAATGTTGAGGTTTTCAAGAAGTTCGAAAACGCCTTCCCTGATTTTTCTTCCTGGTAGAACAAGGGCTTTGATCAATCGAAGCGGATTTTGATAAGGTGCGTTCAGCAGCTTATCAGAGGCCGCTTTTCGAATTTGGTCTACACTGTCATTCAGCATTAATATGATTCGGTCCATATCCTCATCCTCAATAATTTCATAGAGGTTGAGAGCAGCGTGACGAATGGATGCTTCTGTGTAGGAAAGAAACTGGATAATTTTCTGATTGAGTCCCATGGCGCCCAGCCGGAATAGTCCGATTAGAAGTTCAGTCTTTATCACATCGGGCTGGTCGTGGCGCAGTTCAGCTTCTAATACAGGTATATAGGAAGTGTCGCCAGACTCACCTACCGTTATGATCCCGGCTTCCTTTTCAATTAAATTATCGGACCGAATCCATTCATTAATGATGATTCGATATGTACCAGGTGCTCCGTGATAAAGACCCACAACAGCGTAAGCTTTGATAACTGTACTATCCGCATCGTTATAAACTGTTTCCAGGAAAGAACGTGTAACCTCTGGAGGAAAGCGATTTATTGACTTTAACAGGGCTACCATCAACTCTTCATCCTGGTAGTCAGCGATCTCTCTGGATATAGCCAGAACTTCTTCATGGGCCGCAGGCGACAAATATTTCATTAACTCGATCTTCAATAGATTGTCGTGATGTTCCAATACGGACAGTATACTCTGGTCAAGGTTTTTAAATTTCTGAATTTTCAGCTGCTTGGCATACCAAATCACATCGACACCACGCGCGGACTTGAACTGTTGTTCTAAATGGGATTGAGCTGCCTTATCTTTAAAAACATGGCCAATATCCTGTTCTTCCATGGTTTTGAGATCGATCATACTTTTGGATATGAGCTGCAGAAGAATTTTTGAGTAACCCTTTTTCAGGAAAAAAATAGTGGCCAGCCAACCGCTGACACAAATCATTGCAATGATAGAGAGGTAACTCGGGTGGATAACGTTTTGAGTCAATAAAATAATCGCAGAACCCGACAACGTTCCGACCCTCACGACAGTCCCTCTTAAAAATGGGCGGACAATGTTTCGTTGAGCGGCCGGAAACAGTCCCATCAGAATTGTGACTACCGGAGCGTTCATAGTGGTTCTGATAATATTAGTGGACAACCGGGCGTACATTGCGGCGAAGAGATCCAGTCGGAACAAGAAAACGGCAAACACCAGCATGTAGTTCATTGGATGAAATAACAAAACGATCGGCAATCCCCATCTGCTGTATATTCTTCCAACAAATAAGAGAATGATTAAGCTGATAATATTTGTAATCCCTCTGAAATAGCTGAAAAACTCAATCATGCCACCTTCTGAAGCGAAGACTTCGTTGATCGCATAATTGAACTGGTAATTCAGTATGGGAATGACAACATTTGGCAGTATTGTGATAAAAATAAAGACTTTCAAGAGGGTTGACTCCTTCACAAACCCTAATATTTTCTTGAATTCCTCTTTTTGAGATGTCTTTGCCGCAGCTTTTTTTTCCTTTTTTGACGACATTAACAGGGTTGGAAACAGATAAAACATCCGCATCGCAATAATGGCGCCTGCCACTGCAAAACCGCAATAGACAAACATGAGATTATCAAGAGAGACAATCTTAATCAGAAACGGTGTTCCAAAACTGCCGATAATCCTTCCGATCACTCCGCCAATGGTAATCAACGGGAAAATTCGTTTGGACTGTCGTGCATTAAACAAATCGTTGCCCAGGTTCCAGAAGACAAGAACCAGTAGCATTTCAAACTGGGTATTGAAGATGAGCAGGATTGGGTACAATAAATCGATATCAAGCTGGATGATAAATCGCAAACCACCAACTGTCGCGCCGAAAATAAGGAGCAGAAAACTTAAGAGGCGGGTACCCGGCTGTTTCTTTATGACGCCTACCAGCAGGCTCATGATTAAAAAGGTTGACACGGAGTTGATGACGTAGATTATGGGCAGATACTCAACGCCGTATCGCTTTAAAAAGGTTGTTTCAGCATAGTTATTAAAAATAATGCAGGCACAGCGGATTAAAAAAAGTAGTAGAACCGACCAGAGAAAAATGTTGATCTCATCATCGTATACTTTGAAAAATCTACTCAGCCTTTTAAACATGCACCATCCTATTGTTGATCGATTAAGACCAGTCTGAAACCGGTTGTCTTGAATCGGCTTGCTGTATGAGCAAAAGCGCGATTGGCAGATCGGCTTGCGTAACCGTATTTAAACCAACTTCCACCCTTTCGAACTTTATGCCTTCCGTCTGCCTTCAACAGGGGATCCGTTATCGTATTAACGCCGAGGTCTTCTACGTAATCATCCTGACACCATTCCCAGACATTTCCATGCATGTCATATAAACCCCACCTGTTCGGGGCATAACTTTTGACCTGAGCCGGCTGGTCTGGAGCCAGGCCTTTTCTTTCTATAAAAGAGACACAGGTATCAACCTCGAGGGAATTGTTGCCAAACATGGCTACATGACAATCGATAGAGTTTCCCCAATAGTAAGCGGTCGTACTGCCTGCTCTGGCAGCATATTCCCATTCAGCTTCAGTAGGTAAACGATACATACCTTCATTTAACCTGTTTAACTTGCTTATGAATTTCTGTATGTCATGCCAGGAAACTTTGGTCACCGGCATGTCGTTTGTGCCCTTTCTGCGACCAAAGTACTTTTTTCCCATGATGGTCCACCACTGTTTCAGGGTGACTTCCGTTGTTTGGAGATAATAGGGTCTGCTGATAATGACCTCATGTTGACTTTCTTTCTTATGTCTATGAGCTTCATTCGTTGGACTTCCCATCAAAAAAGATCCAGCGGGTATGAGAACAAATTCCATACCGAGAGAATTGGTGCGTTTTTTATCATCTGCAACTACCGGTGTAATGACAAACTGCGAAACTATCATCAGGAATACCGATAGAATAATGAACCATTTTATTAAATATACTCCGACTTTACCCATCGTATATGCTCCTGCTCGCCTTTTTTATTAAATGACAAGCTCAAGTTCTCCTGTTATGCAGGAGTTTATTATCTGTTCAAGCACAGAAAAATGAGGTTGATAGATCGTCTGAAAGATATATAAGTGTGTTAATTATTCCTTGCATTGCTGAACGTATAGGATATCAAAGTGGGGCTGATTGTATATTGTTATTTCAGTGTATTGCGTATAAAGAGAGAAAACAATCCGTATTTTACAATCAGGGATCGTACAAAAAGAACTTGGCATAATCTGTCCGCAAAAGTCCCATAAAGACTGGACATTTTGCAGACAAAATGCCAAGTAATTTTTGAGCCAACCCTAAGTCAAATAAGAACTATAAACTGCTGAATAAATTAATACCTGCGCAAATTGATCCTAAAACAATTTGATCAAAGATTATGATGATTTATCAGCCATCCATTGTTTGAGTATCAAGGTGTCTTTTTGATCAATATAAGTGATTCCGAGGTGGTTGATCACTTTTCCTTGCTGGTCATTCAGTGATTTGACTTTTAAATAGATATCAGAAAAACAGTGAGCGGTGGTACAAAAATTAAAAATAAGTTTAATATCGGTCAAAGGATCAAGCGGTGTATCAAGGGAGGCTGTTATAAGATGATCACTCATGCTGATGGTCTCTCCCTGCATGACATCGCCGACAACTTTTTTGCCTTCCATTTTCCAATAATTGAAGGGTAAACTAATTTTAATACCCTCCCCTGATTCCAACCGATTCTTTATGCCAATGTTGTATGGTGGTCCCATGGCAGTAACTGAATAAAAGACAAGTGGGCTTTTCATACCTTTCATCATAACCGTTTGGGGTGGTGCCACTGTAATCAGTTCTTTTGTTTGCTCGAAAGTGGTTTCTCCGATTAAAACATCTCCTCCAATCGTATTCGATTCAATCCTTGAAGTGATATTGATAGTAGGGCCTACGATACCATATTTTGTCCTGATTTCCGATCCGATATTTCCAACAAGAGCCAGTCCAGTATTGATTCCGATTCCCATCTCAAAAGTGGGGTATCCGTCTTTGATAAACTCCTCGTTCAACGTTTCCAATCGATTCTGCATGGTAAGGGCACAGGCTACCGCACTTTGTGCATGGTCTTCACGTTTTTCAGGAACCCCAAAAACAGTCAGGATCGCGTCACCAATGAACTCATCAATCATTCCGTCAAATTTCACAATTACTTGGGACATCGTTTCCAGGTAACGATTAAGTAATTGAACCAATTTTTCAGGATCTGTGTTCTCGGATAAGGTTGTGAATCCTCTAATATCAGATAGCATTACTGTCACATTTTCCTTGCGGCCGCCGATTTTTGATCCGTTGGGTGTTGTCAAGATCTCATCCACCACTTTTTTTGACAGGTAGCGTCCAAAAGTCTGCCGAATCAAGTTTTGATACCTTAATCTTTCCTCGGAAATTTTGAGAATAGTGTCCAGCATATGGTTGCGGGTTGATATGATATCACTGATCTCTTTGGGCGGAAGATCCAGCAAATCAATATGCTGGGAAGCTGTTGCATCTTCAAGTTGACGTTGATTCGCCTTTACAATTGCTTCTAACGGGGAAATAATTTTTTTGGTTAAAAAACTTCTCAATGTAATCATCATAAACAGGATGATAATTGCGACGAGGGATAGAATTCTTAAAGCGTACCAAAGCAATTCAATATAGGTTATATTTGCGGTCAACCCTTCATATAAAAGTGTTCCAACCAGTAGAATGATTTCAATAACAAGAATGCGCCAGAACACACCGAGAATAATAATTCTTCTAACACTGTTTTTCCTGGACTTGTTTGAACTGAAAATCATCTCAGTTGCCTTTGATTTCCTGGGTAACCCGTTGTTTTATTGTTCGCCATGAGCAACACACCTATCTAACTGGAAAATAACATAAATATTCTTATTGCTGCAATCGAAAAGGATCGTGAAGCTCGAATTTGAGCTTGACATAACCCGACAGATGATTAGCTTTTAGAAGCGGTTCCTGATCGGGTATTTCTCGTTATTTTTGATATAATCCCTGGTCATGCATGAAAACGATTAACAGAGTCATTCCTGCCTGTGTGCCCAGTCTCCGGGTTTTGAAGATATAGTGACTTTCCTTGTTGGACCTTTTGATATATTCTAATGCTTGTTCTTTCGTGAGAGAAGATTTAACATCATCAACATCATTAGCGCTATTTGTATAATATGTTATGCCTTTACGTGATTATTTTGCTACTGATTCGCGGAATTTCGGTTATTTGGCAAGACTGGTTTGAAATAACCTGTTTCAACTGAAAAGGATTTTCGGACTTGCTTTCATCATGGCGTTTCGTTAATAGATATCTATCGTTGAAAAGTTCCTTCCCACGTGTGATCTCAGTTTTAAATAATGGTCCCATTTTAGATTATCCCGTATTTATCAGGTCTCGTGGGGATGGTGGGAAATTGAGTTCCAGCAGGCTTCAAATAACACCTAAACAGGGTACAGAATGAAAATAGCCTTTTTGATGGACCACTTGGAAACCATCGATCCGGAATTTGAAACCACCAGTTATTTGATGTATGAGTGTAATCAGAGAGGACACACCGTATTTTTCTTAGAACCCCATGATTTATACGTCAGGGAACAAAAGGTCGTTGCCAGGATGGAGAATATTGAAGTTCCCCGTGACCTTCCTATAGAAGAATACTGGCAGAGAGCGATTAAGTGTATTAAAAAAGAGGATCGTAATTTTGAGGTTATTACTGAAATAGATGCCCTGTTTTTGAGAAAAGATCCCCCCTTGAATTATGAAGTCATAGAACTTCTTGCCCCCATTAGCGATAAACTTACCGTGATCAATGATCCGGGTAGCCTCATACTCGGTAACAGTAAGCTCTATACATTGAACTTCACGGAACTTATACCGGAAACTCATATTTCCAGGGACCCGAAACGGCTGAGAAAAATCATTGATACGTTTGGTGGCGATATGATCATCAAACCTCTGGGTCGTTTTGGCGGAGAGGGTGTTATTAAGGTTAGTTCCAGAGATCCGGAAAATCTCAATTCTCTGATAAACTTTTACGTCAAAGCATTTAAGCCCTATCCTGAGAGAGATGCGATCATGGTTCAGGAATATCTTAAAGAAGTAAAAGAAAAAGGGGATGTCAGAATACTCATGTTGAACGGCGAGATCTTAGGCGCAATGAGCAGAAAATCACCTGAAGAGGGATTCAGAACGAATATTCATGCCGGAGGCCTGGCATTTAAGCATACCATCACTGAAAAGGAAAAAGAGATTTGTGATATCGTTGGACGCCGGTTGGTTAAAGATGGACTGCAATTTGTCGGGCTGGATATAATAGGAGAAAGACTGATTGAAATAAACTGTGTCAGTCCCGGCGGTATCCCCAGAATCAATCAGTTGGACAATAAAAAACTGGAGGTCCCTGTGATCGACTTTGTTGAGAAGAAAGTATCTGAAAACAGGTCATGATAATTAAAATGCAAATATCCTCTTTAAAAGTCCGAAAAAAGGGAATTGTTATACTCTTAACTCTCATTTTCTCGAGTTTTCTGTTTTCATGCACTGAGAAAAAGGATGGGACAATCCTGAAGATTGGAATCGCTGAAGAACCAAGAACCCTCAATATCTGGTTAGCCAGCGACGCAAATTCCCGCAAAGTCCTCTCCCTGATGTATCAAAATCTGTATGTTCGAGATCCAGTCAGTCTTCAACTGATACCATGGCTGGCTGAGTCGATGCCGCTCTTTGAACCCGAAACGGTGTCCTACATTGTAAAACTAAGACCGGCGAAATGGTCAGATGGGTCAGATCTGACTTCTGATGATGTATTGTTCACCATTAATCTTATCAAAAAATTTAAAATACCCAGGCTTTACTCCAAGTGGAAATTTGTAAAAAAAGTTGAGGCGCTTGATTCACAAACCATTCGGTTCTATCTTCAAAAGCCCGTAGCTATTTTTGTGACAAAATCACTCTCTGTTCCAATCGTATCACGCTCAGAATGGGCTGATGTGGCCAAAAAATCCCTCACGCATGAAAAACCATTAACTGCACTTCTAAATCATAAAATCAAATTCCCGCTGGGTTGCGGACCCTTTGTTCTGAAACAAAGAAGAGAGGGAGCCTATCTCTATTTTGAAAAAAACCGATTCTTTTTTGGTGAAAACAAAAAAATTGCAGGTCACATTCTGGGACCCTTTGTTGAAAAAATTATCTTTAAAATCTATAGTTCGGCAGATGTCGCCATCCTGGCCTTAAAAAAGGGAAGTCTTGATTATCACTGGTCTGATATTCCACCCGGTCATATTAATGGATTAAAAGAAAGTAAGCATATACAGGTTTTTGTTAGTAAAAAAAGCGCTCTCTATTTTATGGGATTTAATGTCAGACATTCTCCTTTTTCGGATGCCGCGCTCAGAAAAGCAGTGTCTATTTTAATCGATAAAGAGTTTATTATTTCACGAATCCTTCAGGGGTATGCCAGTGACATGACATCGATTGTGCCCAAGGGAAATAAATTCTGGCACAACCCGCGGCTTCCTGCATACGGTCACGGGTTGACCAAGCAGCAACGCATTAAAAAAGCGTATACCATACTCACTGAAAACGGATATACTTGGAAATCTCCGCCCATTAATGAGCAGGGTGAAACAACGATGCCATCGCTAATACGCCTTCCTAATGGTGAACCCATGCAGGATTTTACGATCCTGACAC
>Ga0233431_1002674_pt1 | contig 23972 bp, 15 predicted proteins | sample SI_118_April2016_FD_179867 | JGI IMG/M metagenome (GOLD analysis project Ga0233431, IMG submission 179867) | Seawater microbial communities from Saanich Inlet, British Columbia, Canada - SI_118_April2016_200_MG | ecosystem: Environmental > Aquatic > Marine > Inlet | place: Canada: British...
CAGTCCTAGCGGGGCCGATTGAACGTGCAAAGAATTTGATGCCACAAATAATCAAATCAAAAAAGTTTGACTGGAAAATGGCCGGAAAAGGTTTTCGATTATTTTTGTTTGGATTGTTTTTGAAAGTTGTTATTGCTGACCGATTAGGAATTGTAGTGAATACGATTTATGGTTCGCCCACAGAGTACACTGGAATCCCTTTAATGCTTGCTACCTTCTTCTTTTCATTTCAAATCTACGCAGATTTTGCAGCGTACTCAAGCATGGCAATCGGAGTAGCCAAAATTCTTGGTTTTGATTTAATGGAGAACTTCAGAAGACCCTACTTGGCGAAATCCTTTACTGAATTCTGGCGAAGATGGCATATTTCTTTATCAACTTGGTTTCGAGACTATGTTTATTTTTCTCTTGGCGGAAGCAAAGTTAAAATTCCTCGATGGTATTTGAATTTGTTTATTGTTTTTGTTGCCAGTGGTTTGTGGCATGGCGCGAACATAACATTTATTTTATGGGGTGCACTCCACGGAGCATATATAATAGTTGAAAAAATACCAAAGAACTTTTTGAACCCACTACGAAAACAAAGTTCGTTTCTTGGAAAACGTTTTTTGGGGGTTGTGGCAACCATTTTCACATTTGTTTTTGTGACTATTGCATGGGTTTTCTTCAGAGCAAATAATGTCAACGATGCATTTTATATTTTAACAAATTTCTTTTCAGGATGGGGTTCAAACCTAAGCAATATTCGCTTGGGCGGAATTGGCGGCATTAATGGTTTACTATTTGCTTTTGTTTTAATTGGATTATTAATCTTGTTTGAGATTGTACAAGAAAAGAAAGGAATTGAAAAACACTTTTTGAAGATCCCTTTGTTGGGACGATTAATAGTATATCTTGTTTTGATTACAATAATAATCTTTTTTGGAGTTACGGGCGCACAATTTATTTACTTTGGTTTTTAGGTGATTTTATGAAAAAGATATTTTTGGGAATTATTTTTGTCGTTGTTTTGATTTGTTGCTTGCTCGCAACCGAATTTGTATTTGAAAACTTTGCTGGAGAGTTTGATGAACTTGAACAATTAAAAACAAGTTTGGAAAATGAGACTGACATAATTTATTTTGGAGACTCTGTTGTTAAATCACCTACCGCGGGCGGAGTTGAACAAATGCTTTCTGACGTGAGCGGGAAGAGCGTTAAGATCGTTGCACACGAAGCATATCATTTAGGTGTTTATGAGGCTACAGTTAACTTTATTTCAAAACAAGAAAAGAAACCCGAAGTAATTGTTATCCCAATTAATTTACGATCTTTTAGTCCTGAATGGGATACTCGCCCACAATATCAATTCCAAAATGAGATAACTAAACTTGATGAAAGTGAAGACTTGCTTATTGGTTTATGGGTCAGAGTAACTAACTTATTTGGTAATTCTGACGAGAAAAAATTATTAGACGATATAACATGGAAACAAGAAAACGTTTATTTTGGTAAAAATATCGTGGGACGCGTGAACGAATTTGAATTTTTGATACACGGAGATGAAGAAGATATCGAAGAACTTGTAAAGAAAAAGTTCATTTATCAATACGGTTATTTGTTAAACGAAAAGTCTAACAAAATGGATTCTCTGAAGAACATAATCAAAAAATGTAAAGAAATGAATAGCGAATTGGTTCTTTATATAACTCCCATTGATGTAGAAAATGGAAAAATACATGCAGGCGAAGAATTTTTGGAAATTATAAAAAACAATACTACTTTGTTAGAAAAGATTGGAATAGATAACGGCGCCAACATAATAGATTTGAGTTTTGATTTAGAACACGAAAAGTTCGAATATGTGTTTATTCCAAACGAACACTTAAAAGAAGAAGGACTCCAATATGTTGCAGAAAAAATAAGTGAAAAACTCAATTGATATTTATTATTAAGGTGAAATTTGATGAATTGTATTATGAAAATTCAAAAATTACTTGAGAAAAAATTCTTTAGATATTGTTTTTGTGGAGGGATTGCCGCAATTGTCGATTTAGGACTATTTTTCATTCTAAACGAACTTTTTTTAGTCCATTATTTAATTGCATTAACCATTTCTTTTCCAATCGCAATCATAGTTAATTACGCTTTACAACGACGAGTAACCTTTAAGAGCAAAGGACAAAAACGAGTTCAGGTCCCAATATTTTTTGCAATACAAATTGGTGGCTGGGCATTAAATGCAGCTTTAACTGCGTTACAAGTTGAAATATTTGGTGTGTGGCCCACATTTGCAAGACTAGTTGCAGGAATACTTGTTATTGTATATACTTATAGTTCAAACAAAAAAATAACGTTTAAGGAGAGAAATAAATGAAAGACTACAAAAATATCAAAGGCGAGTACTATGAAAATGCGCACGGTAAGGACGCTCACAAGTCACAATCATTCATGTATAATTCTCGCGAAGATTATTTTATTGATTTTATGAAACTCAAAGGAAATGAAAAAATACTAGATATTGGTTGTGGTTCTGGAACATTCACGCGCAAAATCGCAAAACAATTTCCTAAAGTAGAGATTACCGGGATGGATATCTCTGAAAAAGTAATTTCTTTTGCAAAAAAAGAAAGTACTAAAAAGAAATTAAAGAATACAAAATTTGTGATTAGTGGAATCAATAAAATCAAAACAACAGGGCAATTTGAAGTAATTATTATTTCACACTTAATAGAACATTTAGAAGATCCACTCGACGCGCTACGCGAAGTTAAGAAAAAACTAGCTAAAAATGGACGCTTATTTATTACGACCCCAAATTATTCTTCGTTATGGCCATTAGCAGAAAAAGTTTTTGACAAAACAATTGCAAAAGATGGGTATAGTTTAGATGACCAACACATATCACGATTTAATACTCGCTCAATCAAAAAAATTGTTAACAAAGCAGGATTGCAAACAACCAATCTTAAAACGCTTTATGTTTTTTCTCTTGAAGCAAGCATTATTTCAAAGACTCTTGGAAATTTATTTTTTGGTTTAGATAAAGCACTAGATTTCATACCAATTGGGATGATAATTTACTTAGAAGCAAGAATTAAGTAAACAATTATTTTGATAAACGCAAGCGAAGAAGAGTAAAAGGAAACTTTACAATTTCCATTTTTCTTAGTTTTGATTGCCCAACTGTCCTATCCTTAAAAAAAATTGGGATTTCTGTAATCTTAGCTTTTTCTAAATGACAATAATAGATTAGTTCTTCAAGAAACGAGTAACTAGTTGATTTGAATTCACGGTTTAATGCTTTTTTTAGAATTCTTGCTTTGTAACAACGATAACCCGAAGTAAGATCTTTTGCAGGAACCCCTAGGATTACTTGTGCGAGAAAACTTGCACCCCTACTAATAAATTTTCTTGAGATTGGCCAATTGGTTCCTCCACCGGGAACATTTCTTGAACCAATAACTACATCAAAACCTTTTTTTATTTGTTCAATAAAGTCTTTTGCATACTCAAAATTATGCGATAAATCCGCATCCATCGAAAAAATTACATCTGCTTTTTGTTTTATTGCTTCGCCAAAACCAGTTACATACGCAGACCCCAAACCTAGTTTTGCGGGGCGTGAAATCACTTGAACGTTTTTGAATTTCTTTGCTTCTTTTGCAGTGCCATCCGGCGAGTTGTCATCAACAACAATTAATTTGAAAGTTACACCAGGAATCTTTTGAGCAAATATCTTTGGGATTAATTTTTTTATATTTGCTTTTTCGTTGTACGTCGGAGTAACAATAACAGCTAACATTCAATCACTAAACAAAAAAGAACCATTTAGAATAAAAACAAATGCACCTCGTCTTCTTTTATGCCGGGGGTATGTTTATGAGTAAGTATTTGATTATCGGAAATGGCTTTATCGGAAACAAATTTCTTAATTTTTTAGAAGATTGTGAAATGAGTACAAAGATGATTTATTCTTATGCAGACGCGTTAGATGAAATTAAAGAAAAAGCCCCAAAAGTAGTAATTAATTGTGCTGGCGAGACTGGACGACCAAATGTAGACTGGTGTGAAGACAACAAACAAAAAACATTTGATGGTAATGTCTTGTTGCCATTAAACTTGGCAAAAGCTTGTGAAGACGTAGGCACCAAATTAGTTCACATAGGCACCGGTTGTGTTTATGTTGGCGATAATAACGGTGAAGGATTTAGTGAAAAAGACGAACCAAATTTTGGAGGAAGTTTTTACTCACAAACAAAAATGATAAGTGAATCTTTATTGAAAGATTATGACGTGTTACAACTGAGAATTAGAATGCCTATTGACTCTGCGCAAGGCCCCAGAAATTTTATTACAAAAATAACTAATTACAAACAAGTAATTGACATAAAAAATTCTATGACTGTAATAGATGATTTGTTAGCTGTCGGAAAAGATTTGATTGAAAAAAATAAACCCGGGATTTACAATGTTGTTAACCCTGGACCAATGAGTCATAGTGAAATACTTGAAATTTACAAAAAGATTGTTGATCCGAATTTTTCGTATGAAATCATTTCATTAGAAGAATTACACAAAATGACAAAAGCAAAAAGAAGTAATTGTGTTTTGAATACCGAAAAATTAGAACGCGAAATAAAGATTCCTACGTTAAAAGAACAACTAACAAGCATAATGCACGATTATAAATAATAAAGATTACGTGTTTATCGATTCAGTAATGCACTTGCGGATTTTGCTTGTCGATGTTTCAGAAAATAATTTACTTCTTGGGATAGTGATTAGTTCTGCACCAACTTCTTCACAAAACATTCTTTTTTTATTAATAGACCTATCACCGTCCATCACAACTAGAACATCGGCGTTCTCTTTTATAAACGCATCTTTAAAATCAAACACACAATCATCTAAATTCGTGCTTTTGTAAACTTTGTCAACAAAATTTAAATGTTCTAAAACAAACTTCTTGTTTTCTTCAGACATTGCAGGTAACCGCTGTTTGTAATTAAAAAGAATTTTGTCACTAGCAAAACACACGATCAAGTAGTCTCCAAAAGATTTTGCTCTTTTTAGAAAATCAACGTGCCCACCGTGGATTATATCAAAACAACCTGACACAAAAACTTTTTTCATAAAAATAGCAAACTTCAAAAAGTTATTAAACAATAACCCCGATACCTAGAATCGAAAACAATCCTACAAAAAGTGCAGTTACAATTATTCCTGCAATTATTACCCCGATGGTGTTAGCTATAAAAAACTTTTTGTATCCTAGACCCAAAAGATTTGCTACTAGCGCACCCGTCCATGACCCTGAACCAGGCAAGGGAACTGCAACAAATAATGCTACTCCAATCAACCCATATTTGTCGATTAAACTTTTTGATCTTCTTTGTGCACGCGAAACAAATCTATCATAAATAGATTTAATAAAATCAACTTTTAGGAACACATATATTATTTTATCAAGGAAAAAATAGGCTATTACCCCTAACACTATGTTTGCAAGAACACAAATAACAAAAACCAGTAAAATTGGCATGGCAAATCCTTGTATTGTCCCAAGTAAGGGTACCGAGATCTCTCCTGAGAATAACCCTATAGGTATACTCCAACGCAACTCGAAAATAGGTGTGAAAGTCAGTATTATTAACCACAAAACTTTGTCTAACATAGATTAACTAATAGTATTGAAACTTAAAAAGCTATTCTGGTTCAATCCAACTCCAACAAAAAGACCTCAGAAAGAGTTAAAGTATTAAAAACTCTTTCCTCTAGAAAATCCATAATTAAGCTATATGTATAGGGGTGTTGGATTGGATAAAAGAATTATTTCATTAGTACTAGTTTTAATATTTTTAATCGGAGGAGTGTTTGCTGCAAGTATTACCATTAATAATGGTGCCACATACACAACTTCAACAAGCGTAACTGCAACTTTGGCAGGATTAAGTGGAGACACGAATTATTGTATCGTAACAACAGATTCTAATACAGGATGTAGTTGGACCAACACTACTGAAACTGACTTGAATGTTGCTTCAACAATCGAAAATACCGAAGGATTACAATCACTTTATTTATTTACAAACCAACAAGACACAAAAGATGGTTTTGATGCTATCACACTTGATTCAGTTGCACCAACCGTAACATATTCAATTCCAGACGGAAATTCATTTAGAGCAAGTAATTTACCTGCAAATATAACAGTAACTACTGACGGCGCAACAAGCACAGTTGTTTATTTGGATGGAACTAGCGCTGGGACTACTAATGGAGCTAATGCAGTTAGCACTTCGGGGATCTATGACGGAACACACACTATTTTAACGGATGCGAATGACGCGGCAGGAAATAATCTAAACACGTCAATGACATTCAAATACGACACTAACGCGCCAAGCACAATAAGTGCTACAACTTCATACACTACAGATTATACAAATGACGAAACACCTATATTCACGTTAAGTGCGAGCGATGCTGTTTCCGGAATGACTGGTGGGACCGTGTACTTATCTTGTGCACCAAGTGGAACATGGAAAAGCTTTACATACGCAACAAGTTACTCTGATTTTGATATTACATCAACAACCTACGATTGTAACACCGCCGAAGGAAGTCGAGCAGTGTTTGCAAAATTTAAAGATTTAGTAGGAAACGAAAGTAGCGTAACAAGTACGATAGTAAGATACGACAATACTAGTTCAAATTCTCCAAGCGGATTAAGCGCAAGTACTGCCGCAAACCAAGTAACTCTTAATTGGACCGCACCAAGCGCAGACAATTTATCTGGCGTTGCAAGTTATAATATACTCAAAAACGGAGACATTGTCACAACAACTACTAACACCAGTGTAACAATAAGTAATTTGTCAAATGGAGTCTCATATACTTTCAAAGTACAAGCCGTTGATGGTGCAGGAAACCTAAGCGGGTATTCTTCATCAGTTGATGCCGTACCGAACGAAACAAGTTTTGATTCAAGTGTTAATGTTCAACGTAGTGGTTCAGAAGTAACTTATGTTCAAGACGGAGATGATTTAACAGTAAGTTGTACTCTTGAATTTGAATCGGATAACGTTAGAATCAAATATCGTTATAATAACGGGACAACTCAAAACCTAAGCAATGAAGAAGACAACACTACTAGCATTAGTGCAGATTTAACTGTTGATGGAGCATACAACGAAATTGACTTTTGGTGTAACTGGACATACAACGGCGCAAATAGTGATTCGTCTTTGGCAACAGTTTACATTGATTCAGAACAACCAAGTGTAACTTGGCCAAACGATTTTAACACAATATTTAGTGGAAGTCGAGGCATCGAAGTTGAAGTTACTGACAACAAATCAGTATCAATGGTAGAATTTTTGTTTGATGGAGTAAAAAGAGGAACAACAAAGAACGGAAACACTTATTCATACACTCTTGATTCAACAGAATTTAATAACGGAACATATACTTTAACCGTAATTGCAAAAGACGCTGCAGGCAACGAAAAAGAATCTTCAAAAACAATCGCAGTTAATAACACATTAAGTGAAGATGCTGCTTCAGCACAAGCAATCAGCAAGGCAAAAATTGCTAAAGCAAATGTTGAAGACCTAATGAATTATTTTATTAACGAAGGACTTGCATTTAGTTTAGAATTAACAACTAAAAAAGACAATGCAGATATATTATTAGTAGAAGCCGAAGCAGAAATCGATTTAGCATTTAAACAAAGTAAAGCCGAATCTGCAGAAGCAGAGTATATTGAGATAAGTAATTCTGCTAACGTTGAAACAATCGAATCAAAAACAATTACTTTTACGGAAGAAGGAGCAATTGAACAATTACTAGCACTTGGTTTGAGCGCGGAAAAAGCTGAAGAATTAAAAAATAAATTAATTAATGGAAATGTTGAAAGAAAGATTTCAATAGTAAAAATTGGTTCAGAGTATCGTGCACAAGTACAAATAACTCTAACAGTTGATACTGACGAAGCAACATACAAACTAGTAGAAGTAATACCAAAAGAACTAGCTATGAATGCAAGCGAAATATTTTCAGAACTAGAATTCAATATTATTGAAAATGATCCCGTAATTGAATTCATTGTTCCTGCAGGTGTGACTTCGATAACATATAGTATTGGAAATCTGGACGAAGACAAAAAACGATTAATCGCAGACGGAAATATTGCTAGCAAATTTTCTTTCCCGCCAATATTACTTGGTGCAGAAGAAGATTCTAGAACAATTATTGCGCCAGCATTAGACATAGTCTTCTTAGCAGCAGCAGGAATAATAATTGTAATTATTGCAATTGTTGTAATAATTGGAGTAGTTCTAATGTCTAAAGGACAAAAAGACGGCCCTGGCCCAGTATTTGGACACACTACAAAGAAAAGTTCTTTTGGAGGAATAAATATCAAGAAGAACAACAAACCAAAAGCTGGCGACGGAAAATGGAAATATAACGGATAAAGTGTTTACTTTATCCCTTTACTTTTTTTATATAAACTACTCCAACTTCTTAGAAATAATTAATAAGGTTTAGACACATAATTCTATTATGAATTCAGTTGCAATTATTGGCGCAGGGCCTGCAGGACTACAAACCGCAATGCGACTTAAACAAGAAGGCTTCGAATCGATTGTTCTTGAAGAACATGAACGAATCGGAATGCCAGAGAATTGCGCAGGACTAATATCCAAAAAAGGAATTGACGATTTAAAAATTGATTTAGACGATTGTTTACAAAACAAGGTTAGAGGTGCAAAAATATTTTCTCCAAACGGAACCGAATTAAAAGTTACTTCAAAGGGCACCGTAGCATATGTTGTCGACAGAAAAAAATTTGATTTAGAATTAATGCAAAAAGCAAGAAATATGAATATTCATATTGCGACTAATACAAAACTAATTGATGTTCGTAATCAAACTTTGTTTATTCAAACTGGCGGGCGTGGAGAATTAAAGAAAGCAGAAACCGTGGTTGGTGCAGACGGAGTTAACTCCACAGTAAGACATTTAATGGGTTTGAAAACAAATAAAGACAATTTTGTTCACACAATACAAGCTATTTGCACTGGTGAATTTGATGAAAACTATGTGCAATTACATTTAGGTGATTTTGCAAAAGGTTTTTTTGCATGGGTTATACCAATCACGGATAAAAAAGCGAGGATTGGTCTTGGAAATGTGCTAGGAGAAAATATTACTCAAAACTATAAAAAGTTTTTAACAGAAAAGTTTCCCGGAGTTAGACCGTATGGTGCGACTTCTTCTTTGATTCCATATGGTTTGCCATTACAAAATGTACAAAAAAATAATATGATGCTTGTTGGAGACGCTGCGTTTCAAACAAAAGCAACTAGTGGCGGAGGAATTGTATTTGGAATGAAAGCAGGAAATGTTGCTGCAGAAACTATTGCGAACACTTTGAAGAAGAACGGAAAACTATCTAATTATGAAAAGAATTTGAGTGGACTACACAAAGAACTACGAATACATTGGAAGATTAGAAAGTACGTTAATTCGCTTAGCAATGAGAAAATAGATTCTTTGTTTGAAAAATTGAAAGGAAAGGGTATTGAAGAATTTTTGCGCGAAGAAGGTAATATGGATGAGCCTTCTAAGTTCATCGGAAAACTAGCTAAAAAACCGTCTTACTGGTTCATGGCAAAAACACTTATGGGAATTGCTCGAAGCTAAAAAAAATAATAGCCCCGTCCAGAGTCGAACTGGAGTCACCCGGACCAGAACCGAGCATACTTGGCCACTATACTACGGGGCTTTAAATTATTTAAGAAGAAGAACAATTAAAAAAGAAATTATTTCCCGAATCGTCTGTTTCGCTTGTTGTAATCATTTACTAGTTTGTCAACATCTGCCTCGGTTATTTGTGGCCAATACTTGTTGATAAAAGCAAATTCGCTATATGCACTCTGATATGTTAGAAAACCAGATAAGCGTTTCTCACTCGAAGTTCGGATTATCAAGTCTGGTTCTGCAAAATCAGAGTAAAGATATTTTCGAAAAGAGTCTGTTGAAAGTGTTTCGGGGAGAGCCTTTCCTTTTTGTACATCAGTTGCAAATTTTTGTGCAGCATCAATGATTTCTGTTTGACCATCATAACCAAGTGCTAGGTTAACTGTTCGGTCACCATAGTTAGAAGTTAGTTTTTCAGCTTCTTTCATTTTTGTTTGAAGCTTCTTTGGAAACTGTTCACGTCTACCAATAAATTTTAGAGCAATACCCTCTTTTTTCAAGATTTCTTTGTCTTTTACTTTAGTTAATTCTTTGTCAAAGATTTTCATTAGAACTGCTAATTCTAATTTACTTCTCTGAAAGTTTTTCAAAGAAAAAGTGTAAAAAGTTCCAACTTTTATTGTTGGATATTTAGTTAACCATTCTAGAATATCCCATGCTTTGTTTGTTCCAATAGAATAACTTTCAAGCAAAGAGATTTTAGCGTCTTTTGCATACCGTCTGTTCCCGTCAGGGATAAATGCTATTGAATTAATCATAACTATCTAGATACTTTCACTTTGTCTTGTTTAAAAACATTATTGGTGCAAAGAATGACCAAATACGCCCACCGTCAGAAACATTTTTAACGATTATATAACCAAGTATTTGAGGTGAGAAAATGGATTTGGTTAAAGCACAAGAGATTTTAGATGTAATAGAACAATTAGATGGAGATTCAAAAGAATCTATCCTAAAAGCACTTAATTTAGCAGAACACGTTGAGAAAACAAGTAGTGATTTTTATGAAAAAGAAGTTCTAAAAACCAAAGGAACTGAACTAGAAGCGTTCTTTGCTTTTATGGCGCGCGAAGAAGACATGCATCTTGCGAAAATTGAGGAACTCAAAGCACAATTAGACGCTGGCGGCGAAATTACAAAAGTTGGTTTTGAGAAAAATGCTGCTCCTGAAATACATTCAATTCCAGGTGGACAAGAAGAGCTAACTGCTATTTTGTTTGCATTGTGGAGAGAAAAAAAAGCAGTTGATTTTTATGAAAAAGCTGGCTTGAAAACTAGTGGAAATGTGAAGACTTTTTTTGAAGAACTAGCTGAATTTGAACGAGGACATGTTGCTTTGCTTGAAGAATATGTTGAATCAATGCAAAACGCTGATGAATTGATAATGGGGTAAGCACAATGCAAAATATTTGTGCGGCATCTCCCAAACTAGATAAAAAGATTAAAAAAACCTTAAGAGAGTTCAAACAAGTTTGGAGATCTAATGAAAAGGTTTTTGAAGAACTTTGTTTTTGTTTGTTGACCCCACAGAGTAGCGCTAAACAAGCAATGAAATCTATTAACTTACTCAAAGACAATGATATACTTGCAAAGGGAAGCGCAAAAGAGAAAGAAGTGTTTGTAAAGAATGTTCGCTTCTACATAACAAAGGCTAAGAGACTCGCAATTGCACAAGAGAAATTCCCTTCGAGTGAAATTAAAGCAATTCTAACCAAAAACGGAATCAAAAAAGATATTTTGCAATGCCGAGAATTCTTAGTAAACGAAGTCAATGGTTATGGTTACAAAGAAGCCTCTCATTTTCTTAGAAATATTGGTTTCTTTGAGGATATCGCAATTCTTGACAGGCACATCTTGAAAAACTTGGTTAAATGTGGTGTGATCAAAGAAGTTCCTGCTAACATAAATGTGAAAACGTATCTAGCAATTGAAGAAAAAATGAGAAAGTTTTGTGAAAAAAATGGACTTAAACTAGCAGAACTAGATTTGATCTTTTGGTCGAACGAAACCGGAAATGTTCTCAAATGAGCTAGTCAAGAAAAGGTTAAAAACATTGAATTAGTAATATTATTATGCAAAAGAGGGTTGAAATTGCAGGACTAATTATCGTCATAATCATCATAATTTTATCCGCATTGTTTTTCCTTACCGCCGGCACAACAATTACACAAAATATTGTTTTTGAAGATATGCAGGTAACAAAAACAATTAGTCTTGGAACCGAACGAACTGAAATTTATGAATTTGAATTAGCCAACCCAATCATTGGATACTTGGTTGTTCCAAAAACGATTGCAACTAGCGCAAGCGAAATCACGATTTCGGGAGACTTTAAAACCAAAGTAATCAGAGAAGACCCAATACTAAAAATTACATCAAGCGAATTAACCCCTGGAACAAAAAAACTCGTTATCAATTCACCGCTCGGAGACACCAACCAAACCACAATATTATTTCCATTCCCGTTAGCAGAATACAACACATTAAGTAGTACCGAAAAAGCTCAGTTAGAAGAAACGATTAACGCGTTTGCACAAAGCACGCCCGAAACATTTACACAAGAAAAAAGTTTAGAAATAATGCAACAATACGCAAACGACATCAAAACACAAGTAAGCGGAGAACTACAAGAAAGCGAAGACGGGGTTAAAAAAAAACTTCTTTTCGCAGGAATTAACACAACATTAACACAAGCGATTAACTCAATACAACAATTTACTTCGCTACCCGAAATCTTCCAATTACCAAGCACATCAATCCCACCGACAAATATATTCACTCAAGCACTTAGTTCGATACAATCCCTAACCATCCAAGCACCTGCTAATTTTGAAGACGAACCAGTAACAATGACAATAACCTTCAAACCAGAACCTGCAACCGAAGCACAAACAGTTACTGGCGAAAAAATACCTAGCGAAATTACTTTACCATACTCTGCAAAAACACCAATTATTGCATGGAAAGCATTAATTGAAAAAAGTGAAGAGTCACCTTTACCCCCGAACACAGAATTAATTATCGAGGGACCTGAAAACATAAGGATTTCATACGAAAAAATAACAACTAACGACGCCAGCAAAAATATTTACCAAATCAGTTTAGTTATAGATACTCGAAATTATTATTCATTCGAAGACAAAGAAACAATCTATTTCAAACACGCAGGCATCCTTCTTTCAATACCCGAAAAAATGGAAATTACTTTTGTTAATAATCCGTGCACAACAAGAATCATAACCGAATACGAAAAATTACCCGCGCAAGAATCAGAATACGAAAACGCATTATATGAGCTTCTTGCATGCACTGATGCAAAAGCAGAAGAAGCGATTGTAGAACTGTTAAAACAAAGAACACTATTTGAAGAAGGCGAAATAGCAGAAGCAGAAAAAATATTAAACGTAGAACTAGATCAAGCAAATATCGCTAGTGCAAATCCAAATTTTGCACAAATGACCAAAAAACTAGACAACGCAATCGCTTCAAGTTATCGTTCAAAAGCAGAAAACTACACGAATACAAATACAAAATTAAAAGAACTAACTGATAAATATACTTCAATTCTTAGAACAAAGCTTGATGTACTTTATACATTACAAGAGAAAACTACAAAAGAACGAACAAAAGATTTAGCAGACGCATTAATCAAAAAATACGAACTCGACATTGCAGAAAAAGAATTTGTTCTCGATCCAACTGACTGGCGAGCGTTTGAAGAAATAGTCAGACAAAAAATGTTTTATTTACATGAATTTAATCCTAATCTTACAATGGCGTCAACCGAGTGGGAAAACATTGAAAATGATATCCGAAAAGACTATCTAGAAAAGTATAGCATGAATAGTTTTTCATCATGGGAATATTCGCCCATATTATTAGTTAACCAAAAACTAGTTGAAATAGACAAACAGATCGATGCTATAGAAGAACAACTCGTTGTTTTAGTAAGCAAATGTGATGAGAAAGACGATTATGAAACCAAGTGGAAAGGGATTTGCAAAAACTTTGTTCACCAATTAGCAACAGCAGACATAAGTGACGAATCATTTAGTTCGATAAAGGCGCGAGTTGATGGGATAGGACAGAATTTTTATACGTCCTATTTCGACACGGTTGCACGAGAAAAAGGGTTAATGATTCTTGGTCAAGACCGAGACACACAAGCAACTATTGATATTTTAAAAACCCAGATTGTTAGATTAGTAAAACAAAGAACCGGTTTACGTTTAATCGGAAAACAATTACTTACTCCAAGAGAAGAAGGACGTATAGAAGAGGTAAGTTATGAACCAAGCACGCTTGCTTTGTCTTATGATGAAAGAGAAAACCAACTACCCCAAGGACATTACATTCCGACATACGAAATTTCTATTCCCGAAAGACTTGCCTTTGCAAATGGAGAAAAAACATTACTTGAGATTTATGAACAATTATATAGCGACGACGTTAGCGATTGGTTTGTAAATGACATTGCATCAGTAAAAAAAAGCACGAGTACAAAAGCTAGTTTTGCAGCAATGCCTATTTGGGATCAACCAAATGACCCCGAAATAAAATATGCTCGCGAATGTGTGAGTGAAGCTTTTGCTGGACCACTCAGATCTGAAATCGAAGCAATAAAACACTTCAAATTCCTACCGTTTATTCTGACTATGACACAAGCCGCTAGTTTACAACACGAAATAGATTTTGTTGAATATGTTTATGGTGTTGAAAACAATTTAGCAGCAATACGCATGGCCAAAGTTAAAAAACAAGCCAATCTAAATTATTTTTTCTCATATGTCGTGAGTAGTGGATTTGGTGTTACTCCATATAATCCTGCAAATCAAAACGAACGCAGCTATCTTACAATGGAAGGACTCGAACTAATCAAACCACAATTATTAGAAGGAAAATCTTTTTTAGAAATACAACACGCATCAACACAAGTTATTGAAAAAAAATTCGGTCCACAACCAAAAGCAATTACATATTCAATCCAAGGTGATTTGGGCGGAGAACATGGCCAAATAAACAGCACATATACAAATGAAGTCGAAACAACAGCTTGGAACGCAGATGTCATTAATCATGGCGGAGACGAAGGATTAATGTGGCTTGCATTTACTCAACCAATAATGGAAATTGAATTAGAAAAAGCCAGATTAATTGCAAAAAACAAACAAACAAAACGCGATGCTATTACACAAGCGTATGAAGATAATGATGTCTGGACAATTCGAGAATTAGTATTACCAACAGAAGATGCGGCAAGATTCCAAATGGACGTTGCAAATTTTTATTACAATAATGAATTATATGACGAAGCAATACAACAATATATTTCAATTCTTGTTGATTATAAAACCCAAGTTTCTACGTATCCAGCACTTGCAGAGATTCTACAAACGGCAGAAGCAAGAACTTCTTCAACCGTTCCCACAATACTCTTTGGATCCCGTGCCAAAGAATTTTGGAGCAAGATGGGTAGCACTGCACGCGAAATCACAAGTGTCGAATCAATTGCATATATAATTACCGTCCATGGATTTATGAGCAAAGTAATGTTCCAAATGCAATTAGAATCAACTTTGGGGCAAGGCGTTGCAAATGCCGCAACCCCACAAGTCACTAGTGGTTTGACATCAGCCACATCAAGTGACTCTGTTTTTACAGTTGTAAATGGTTCTAATCTAACAACATTAAGCAATACAAGTAATGCGATTGCTGTTGCACAAACACCTAGTCGGCTTGCAAAAATATTTACATCAGTTAAACGAGTTTTAACAAAACCAATTGGAAAAGTAAAACCACCTTCGGCAGCACAACTAAAAAGAATGAAACAATTACAAGACGCATACAATAAAGGATATTCACAAGAACTTTGTCGCCGCTTAAAACTAAAAAGCATTGCAGAATTACAAATTCACGGTGCAGAATCCACAATGTCAACAACAAGTTATACAATCTGGGAACACGATTATAGAACAACCCTTGCTAATTTGCCAGATAATGAAATACAAAGTTTAATGAGAGCTTACCAACAAGGCACATTATCTTCCACACATCCATATTACAAAATGGTACACGAAGCAAATCTTTATGCCAAAGATGTTATGACTGGAAAAAATACAGAATTTGAATCTTTGCTAAGAGGAGCAAACAAACCAACGAGCAGATTAATAGCTGAATCAAGAGCAGAAGTATCTTTCTATAACAATCAAATATTATCGCTTGAAAACGAGCTTGCTGCACTTCAAGCTAGCTCAACACTTTCACCCAATGCGATTCAAGTAACAACTGCAAACTTGAGACAAGAAATTTCCGCATTGAGAGCAGGAATTGAATCAAGAAGTCCGGTTACAATCACATGTAATAGTTGTTTATTTAGTCCAACACCACAACCAACCGTAACAACAGGAACTACTACTGCTCCAAGCGAATTCGAACAATTATTACAAAGACAAATGGCAACAAGAACCGTTTCATTACCAACTAATGTAATTAATGTTTCGGGCGGATCAACTGTTTTTAATTCACCATTAACAAAAATCATTGTAGAACAAGCAGTAACAACAGGGATTACTGCTCCGCTTGTAACCGCAACACCGCTTGCAAGTGGTGTGATGAAATTACTTGTAGTAACTGCGACACCCGTTACCGTTTTACCAGTTACAGAAATGCCTGAAGAAACAAATGACGATATTGTTCGAATAGTTGTGCCAACAAATGTTTCAGTTAGCACTTCAACAGAACCCGAACAAACTTTAAACAACACACCAAATTCAATACCTCCTGGTTTTTCTTTCACTGAAACCCCTGGTGAACTAAATTCGTTAAATCTTTTGGACGCACAAGGAAACAGAGTTGCATTTGTTGAATTCATGCCCACTTCAACCCTTTCACAAACCAAGTATTATCCCTTTCCAAAAGAAGGCGTTGTTGTTGAAATAATGCGTGCTGACGTTGAAGGGCTTGGATATGGACAAATGGTTTTTGAAGAATTAATACGCAGAAAAAGAATTGTTTACACTGGATATACTGAACTCGATGGCACAAATGGGGGCACATCACATAGTGCGGGCCGAATGCTCAAAAGGGTTATGGACACCGGAAAATTCCTTTTTGAAGTACCAGGCATTCCATCAAAAATAAATAATTCAGGCGATATGCTTCGCGACACCTCTATTGGCGATGGCCTCCCCCTTAATGAGTTTTACAAAGTAACCGTTATACCTGCAGATAAAATCGGAAAAGTACAAAACTACGTTTCACGACCGGGCACACCCGATGAAGTTGTTGTCGTTGGCCCAGCAATAGTTAGCGAAGATATCGCTAAATTACTTACCGCGGGTCGAAGAGTTTATTTAGAATTTGTACGACTAGATCGCGGCGAAGGTGACGATATCCCAGAAGCCACTGATGAAACACTGGATGCACTCCAGTTAGAAATTGAGACACGTATCGCCACATTAGTTGAAATGGGCTTAGAACAAAGGTTTGTAGAAGATGTATTATCTGGAAGTGCAGAAATGCCTAAAACCGCTAAATCAACACCCGATTTTGCAAACATTGAAAATAAAATTCGTGCCGTGCGAGAAGAGGGCAAACAACTAGGGACGGGAAATACACAGGGCCCAGTTGTTGAGTTAGACGGAGTGCCATGGACTATGCAACAACAACCGTATGTTGGAAGTGCAATGATACACATCTTAACCAACACAAACACTGGAGAAAAGTTTATAGTAAAACACAATGGAGTCGAACACAAATCTGGGCGAGACCGAGAAGAATTCAGATTTAATCCTCGAACAGAATATGCAAGAGCAATTGAAATCCCAACCGAACTAGTAGAACAAGGATTTTACAACCCGCCAATTTACACCGCAACCGACGATTCGTTTAATATAAGTCGATTTATTGAAGGAGGCGAAATGGAAGAAGGACTAGCACAATATTCATCTCAAACAAAAGCCGGGGCATCATTAGCTGAATTAGCTTTTGCGTGTGTTTCAAATCACGTTGTGACTCCAGACGTTAGTTTCCTTGGTTTACATAACATAATACGCAATAATGAAAACGGAAAACCAGTTCTTTTCGATCACGGTGCACAATATTATGATCCTTCAAGAAGCACACAAGAATTAGCTGAAGAATTGTTGTTTGATGCATTTAATCGATCAAAACTTTCAAGTAAAAATGTTACGATTGTTTCTGAAGGCGAGGCGCCCACATTAACTTCCCAAGGAAGAGATATGCTTGTCCGAGGATACGTGTTTATTCGAGAACTCGCTCAAAGAACAGGCGTACAGCACATGCCTACTTCCCAAGAACGCTCTAAAAAATCTGTAATTAGTCCAGATGGGAGCGAAACACATTTTATTGCTTTTACACACAGCGAGTATATACCAATACCACAAACATTCGAAGAATACATAGATTATTTAATTACTAATTTACCAAACCAAATATATCTTCGACCAACCCAAGTTAATAATGCAGAGTTAACACAACTTCTCGAATCACAAAAAGGATCGTTTACTTATACTCCTCAAACAAATACTGGTGCCACAGGAACACCAAAAACGGTTTCTCTTCCGGTATCTGGAACTGATTGTGTGAATGGTTGTGTTGCTAGCGTACAAGCAAGCGCACTTGTTGAAGACCCCACACAAGCAAATCTTGCAGAACAAACCGGAACAGCTATTGTAGTAGGCGATATGACGAGAGTTGAAAGGGTTACATTCGATACTGACTCCCTGTCACCTATAGACCCCGAACTAGCGCAACTAATTAGCGACCATAGCCTTCCAACTAACCTTGAAAATCCATCACAGTTAAAACGATATTCAAACCTACGTACTACTTTTTTAGATGGTAAAATTAGTATAACGCAAATGGGCAAATATTTAGATTATATAATCAAAAAAGAAACTAGTATATTAGCAGGATATATTCTCGAATATAGAAAAGAGTTTGCACTAGAAACAGATTCTGAAAAATTACAGAGATTAACCAATAATATTGCTAGTGCCAAACAAGAGCAGGCTGATTGGGTAGACGCTAAAGATGAAATACTCAGTTTTTTAACACGCCCACAAGACCGAGCTGCTTTTGATAGAGCACTCGCCACAGTTTTAGAAGACCCGTCCCTTTCAAAAAATTGGGGCGCTGTTTACCTTGCCGCATCAGAAGAAGGCATTGTTTTCTCGGATGAAGAACTAACCTCACTCTTGGACGCTTTTGGTAGAACAAACGCCACTGCAGAAGCAATTCCTGAAGAAGTAGTTGTTCCAAATAACGCTATGACCAAACTTAATATGTTTACACAAAATACCCAACAATTCGAAACTCGCCCAAAAAATATTGTAAACATATCGAAAACTATGCAAGGAATATTTGAGACCGCAAGCGATCGACTTGAGCCTATTTTAAGTGCGTGGGCAACTAATAAAATTGCCACGGGAGGGGGAATAGTTGGAGAAGCTCAAGTTGTAAGAGGTAATGTTGGAGAACTACCTTCCGGAATTAGAGGAATTCTTACAAATCCAGAAAAAACCTCGGCACTCGCAGAAGTCTTGAGCACATCACGAGTGGTTTTTGGAGAAAACTTAGGACAAACAAAATTGGCTTCAAATGCAGTAGCCATAAGCTTGGGGGGCAATGTATTTGTTAGAGTTGATTCGTCATCATTTAGAAGACACATTTTGTATGAAACTGATGCCGTGGGAGAAGTACTTGGTTCATATGACCTAAAAATTCCAGGCGCCCATAAACACAAGATTGAAGTTGCACTCGAAGATTTTGATGTCTCTAATTCACTAGGTCCAATATTTGGCGACACAGTTCAAAGAGGAATTGCTGTGTTAGAATACCCCGCTGGAGATTATCGGCTTTATGGCCAAACAATGAATTTTGGAAGAAAAATCCCATTTAGGATAAGTGTTTCAAGTTACGATATCGCAACACATGAAACAACTAACAGATTAAATGATTACTTGTCAAAGAATCGAATTACTGAAAGCGAAGCTGCCTCAATTGAGGCCCAAGTTAATGGCATTCTTGAAAAAGTTGAGGGTTCTGGCTGGGTTGGGCGCGCAGACTTATCTACCTTACAGAATTTGGGAATAAGAAACCTTCCAAATGGACAAATAGAAATCTATCTTGTAAACGATTTTGCAGATTATACCTTGGCAAGTACTCTTACTCCAGAAGAGGCAGCCAAGTCCTTACGACAATCTTTCAGAAAGATTCGTGGAGCGTTAAAAAGTAGTATTAGATTAACAAAAAAAGAAATAACTTTTACTTGTAACTCTCCTTGCGAATGGGATTCAACCGGGCACCGCGTAAAAGTTGTTGAAGGAACAAATGTAGAAATTACTGGCGAGTTTGATGAAGGACACATCGCAGAAGTTAAAGCAAAAAGATATAACAAAGATGCGCCAAATACCCAAGAAGCAACTGCTGGTTTAGATGCAGAAGAAACAGAACAAGCCGCGGGCGGATTTGACGAAGGAAAAACCGTTGCAATTATTTCGGATACAACTAGTGGGAAACAAAAAATTGTTGTGCATATTCCTAAAGCTGCAACCGATTTATCTCAACCACAAGTTGGTCAACAAAAATTGCTTGAATTAAAAAATTATTTAGAAATCGATTCAAGCTCTGGTCTTCCAGGCGGATTTAGCTTGAATGATTATGGTTTACCTGCGTTTTGGTATGCTTTAGAAAATGATTCCGCGTTTTACACGGCAATGGAACAAAAAGCCTTTGGAAGTTTAACAAAAAACCCACGTAACCGAGGCACCGTTCTTCAAAAAATATCAATAAATATTACGGATTCAGAAAAAAAACAACTCGGTCTAAACTGGATTAAAACATCAAACAGCGAAATGCTAGATGAATTTAGACAACAACTAGCCGACGGATTAGAACAAGGCGGCAATTATGTAACTCTTGGAGCACAATCATTAACAGAACCCGCCATATTAAACCAACCCGGCTACGAGATACTTAAATATACTGGAGAAGTAAATAATCAACTATTAATACATTTTACAGATGGATCAGAATTAGACGCTTACAATCAAGGATTTAATTTTGGATACCCGCATCTAAACGGACTTGGTTTGACAAGATTAATACCTTTATCACAAAGAACTCAAGAACCAGGATATAATTTTGCATTTGAAGCAACCGATCCAAATCTTAGATTGTACACATATAAATACAGTGAAGGCGCAGGAAAAGCCGTTGTATTTGTAGGTGACGGAATAAAAATTTATCATACCGGAGATAAAGAAGAACAAGTAATATTTTGGGGACAAGACATTCAACAAGAAAATATGATTCCGATTCACCAAGATGCTGAGGGTTGGCATATTTCAATACCCGGAAACGAACAATTAATCGGAAAAAATATTAACGAAGCAATTGAATGGATTCAACAAAATAGCACATTAACTAATAACCAAATCAAAGACCCAGAATTAGGTATTGATGGAGTTCATTCAACATTAAGTAGAGATAATTTAGACCCGTTTTATCAAGTTGATGCTAGTATGGTGGCAGAGTATGCACCAATTCCAAATCGAATGGATGCAACACAAATTATGAACGGAGTAAAATTTGTTGGGTATCACCACAATGGACAAATCTATATTAAATTTATTACAGATCATCCAAACCAAGACAATACACATACCAAAGTTTTAGAAGCGTTGGTTCACAACGTCAGTGGGCGCACATTTACTACACGCGCAGGTTTACCAAATTCTTTTATCGGACAAATACAAGTACAAAACGACAAATTAGTTGGCGTTCAAATAAGTGGATCAAGATTAACAGAGATCGCAATTGAAAATGGTTATACAATCGACCCAATTTTACTTGAACGATTTAAACAAAGTTTACTTGACAGAATAGAGCCCGAATTAAGCGGGGACTTTACTGCTGATGAAATCTTTGTTCCTGATGGAATTGTTACTGCTCGTGAACAAACAACTATACACCCTGCCGCTGCAGACTTATTAACCGAACTAACTCCGACAACTATTCTCACAGAAAACGATTCATATATCCCCCGAGATATCCTCGAGTATCTTCCAGAAGGATTTAGCGGGCCAATATCAAAAGTCAAAGTAATTGGATTATATGTAAATGGAGAACCACAGGTAAGATTCATAACAAACAACAGATCAATTATTTGGCCGCATGCAAGAGCCTTCTCCGCAATGTTATTAGAAACAAAAAATAAGATCTACACAAGAGAGGATGAAGAAGAATTAGCGAATGCTGCGTTTGACCTTTCATATGTAGACACACCTAATCTAACTAGTGAAGGATATGCAAATGCTTTCAGTGGACAAATACAAATACAAAATGGAAGAGTAGCTGGAATACAAGAGGCTAGTTCAAGCGTGCTTCGCGACATGATAGCCCGCAAGATAATAAACCCAGAAGCACAAGACGCATTAAAAGCAGAGATAATACGAAGAATTTCTCCAGAATTATTACAAGGATTTACTGCAGAAGATATTCGAGTTGATCCTGAAATAGAAACACTTATTCAGAACGCACGAGCCGATTCTGAATTATCCGAAAGCCACCTAACAATGCCAACTGTTGAAAGAATTGTTGAACATTTGGATTTGCAAGGTGTTAAAGTTTATTACGATGTTAAAATGTGGGATCCGACATATGCTTTTGTTGGAGCGTTTGATGAAGAACTTTTTAGACATAATCTTTATTACCGAGATAATGGAAGACTTCATCCTGACCTACGAAAACAAGGATTAACTATTACTGAATGGAAACAAGACATGCATTTAATTGCAAAAGGTTCAGCAGGTTTTGAAGAAGATACTGCCGAAGCAGCACAAACACTAGGAATGAGTTTGGATGAGTTAAAACAAATTATTGGGATGAATCCAACACACCACACAAGAGTAATTGTAATGTCAAGAGACTCTCCTGGAGCTAATTCGGCAATGCAAGAAGTAATTAAAAATCAATTATACTGGACTCTTGTACACGAAACAACTCATGCACGGTTAGATAAAAAGATTTGGTTTGAATTAGAAAGCCCAACACAAGCTGTTGCAGAAAATATAATTGATTTAGTAGCAATTTCTCTCTTTCCAAACGCGTTATTAGAAAACACCAATCCGTCTTATATTGGAAGCGATAAAAAAGAAGCGCTTTGGAACTTATTACGAAAACACGGCGATCCTAACACTGAATTAAAAAAGTGCTTGCAAGGATTACAACTTGAATTGAAAAACAATCCCGAAACACAAGTACTTCTAGCAGATAATATCCGAGAAAAATGGACCGAACAACCAAAACCACAAAGAGCAACCGTGCTTCGACTTGTTGACGAGGTGCTTACATACTATATTGCATCCGAATCCCAAAATAATGGATCAATTCTGCCAACCGAAACACAATAGGCATGACAGCACAATATTTTTATTCTAGCTATGCGTATTATTATCATGGTTGAAACAGGTTCGAATGACGAGATGAAAGACATTCTCAAAGAGCTACGCAAAAAGATGAATGAAATCGATGAAATGACCGAGGATCTTGAAGAAAAACGAAGTGAGTTATTGAAAACAACTCCAAAGAAAACTGCTAGGTTACTAGAAGAAATAAAAGTGCCTGCATTAAGCTTATTGAAATAAAATTACTAGGTGAAAACATGTTAAAGGTTGGAAACAAAACATTGATGAAAAATGTTCGAACTTGTAAGACGTCTTGGCAGAGAATGAAAGGACTCATGTTTGAAGACAAAAAGAAGTTTAATTATGCTCTCGTGTTCGCGTTCCCAAAAGAAAGCAAAATTGGTTCTAGTTTACACATGATCTTTGTGTTCTTTCCAATCGATGTATTGTTTTTGAATTCAAAAAAAGAGGTTGTTGACAAAACAACCTTGCAACCATTTAACCCTAATTACACTCCAAAAAAAGCTGCTAGATACGTTATAGAAATGCCTGCTGGAAAAACAAAGAGTGTTAAACTCAAAGATAAAATAAGTTGGTAATGCTATATCGAGCGAAGCGAAGATATTGCCTCGCTTCCGCTGGGCGAAAGCAGCGATTGGGATGCCACAAAGAAAAGCAAAGAGTGTTAAGGTTGGTTCTAAAGTTAGTTGGGAAAAAACTAAGTAAATACAAAGAAGAAAGAAAGCGCTAAATAAGATGCTTTCTCCCCTCCTTTGCCTTGCCCGCGAAATCGGG
>Ga0233431_1002675_pt1 | contig 23969 bp, 24 predicted proteins | sample SI_118_April2016_FD_179867 | JGI IMG/M metagenome (GOLD analysis project Ga0233431, IMG submission 179867) | Seawater microbial communities from Saanich Inlet, British Columbia, Canada - SI_118_April2016_200_MG | ecosystem: Environmental > Aquatic > Marine > Inlet | place: Canada: British...
TTTATGGCATTAATACCTTTTGAAATGACACCGGAATTTTTGATTCCGTTTTTGTTTATATTTTCAGTTGTATTTGGAGTGTTGAGTTTTACTAATGTTTTTAAGGGTAACAAAGCTGTTTCTGCTGTTGTTGCATTTGCTATGGCTGCGTTTGCTGCTACTAATACAGGTCTGGTTGAAATCATTACTCAATTTTTACCATCAGCAATTGGGTTCTTTGTTGTAGTATTTTTCTTAGCTTTTTTGATGAAGCTGTTTGGGTTGGATAAAAAGAAAGAAGATACTAGTATGGAAGGAATGGTTTTGGGTGGTGGAGTATTGTTTATGCTTTTGGGTATTGGGTTTTATGTTTATGAGCAGTTTCCTGTTGAGTTTCCGATTATAGGTGGTGGGGAAAATTTAATATTCACTATAGGATTCTTGATGATTATTTCTATATTCTGGGGTGCTATGAAAATTGGTGAGCGACCGATGCTTGTTGCAAAACAATAATGTTTTTTTCCATTTTTCGGGTAAAAATAAACCTTATATTCGAGAAGATTTAATATGGAATAGGTAAAATCGGAGAAGATTTAAAATGGCAGTAATGACTTGCAAAGGAATTGAATGTTTTATTGTAGCTTTACGGGAAGCTGGCTTTACTTTGGTATTGCTTTGGCTTTTGACTTTAGCAATTGTTTATGGAATGTTGTCACATGCTAAGATGCCTAAATCAGATGTGGCTAAAGGTATAATTTCTTTATGTGCTGCGTTTTTGGTTTTACTAGCTGCAGCAGCTTCACCAGCAGTTGAATTTTTGCAAAACTTGATTGTTTCGTCTATATTAATAGCATTTGGATTAATGCTGGCAGTTATTTTCCTTGAGATCACTAATACTAAGAAAGAGGGTAAGCATCTTTTTGAAGTTCATAGTAAATGGTTTGGAGTTGCGATTTTAGGAATATTTGTACTTATATTTATTGGGGCTGGAGGTTTGGGAATATTAAATATTCCTCAGATTCAAATTGATGAAAGTTTTGCAGCTGTTGCGCTTTTTGTTGGTGTGATGTCAGTTGCAGTATGGGTGATTGTTAAAGAATCTGCTAAGAAAAAATAGAATGAAAATATGACAGTAATTTATGGAGAATGAATTAAAATGGCAGTATCAGATATGATGGCAACATTATCAGGGTTAGGATTTGAGCATGTATTACTTTGGTTGCTTACGTTTGCTATTTTTAATGGTTTAATGGGTCAGGCGAAAATTCTTGATAAGGCTCGTGAGACTAGAGCAATAATTTCTATTGTAGCTGGGTTGTTTGTTATTATCGCTGTGCCAACTGAACTGATAAGTGTTATATCAAATATGTCTGCTGGAATGATCCTGGTTGTGATGGCTATATTAGTAGTGATGGTGTTCTTTGAGGCTATGGGTGTGAAGCATAGAAATAGACAGATGGTTGGTCAGGATAAACAAGGAAAACCAGTATGGGATATTGATGAAGAAAGTCTGTTCACGAAACACAAATACATAATGGCTGCTGTTTTGATTATAGCTGCTGTTTTGATATTTTTCGGGAGTGGCGGAGCAAGTATTTTAGGTGGTCAGGGGATTGAGATAACAGAAGAGACAATAACATCTATCACTTTGATAATTGTTGTTATGGTTGCAATTATCTGGATGATCAGCGGGAAGAATGCTTGAAATCCACACATGAGTAAAATCCACATTCTATTTTATTAATAAAGAAAAATCAAAACCCAATTTATTCATTTTTTGTTTACTGATTTCTTTGCTATTACTTAGTTGTCATTCTCCAGTGGCACCTATTAGTAAGCTATTTAAAGGTTAGTTCCCCACAATTGGCTGTCTAGTGACTAGGTGTATTGTGTATGAATACTATTACTGAATATGGATTTGGATCTTTTAGTTTTGGCGTTAAAGCGCCTGGAATTGGGAGTCATGTAATTAAGACTGGTTCTTGGGCTGTGCCTATGGGTTGTTTTCCTGATGATAATAATGGCGTTCCTGTGAGATATGCTAAAGGTATTAAAACCACTTCAAAGGGGGCAACGTTTTTCAAGGATGATGGGGCTGCTTTTTATGGCGGGGTTGCAGCTTCTCAGAAAACTGATAAGCCAATGAAAGTTTATAGTTTTATTATTGATAAAAATGAAAGGGATGAAAATGGTGATAATATTGCAGATGAAAACGGTAATATTATTGAGACTGATATTCTTGAAGACCAAGCTGCTGATTGGTCGCGTCTTCAACCAGATGTTTACAAGGCATTGAAAAATAAAACTTTGGTTGAAACTTATAATGATCATTTGGTTGTTAGGTTTGCTTTGACAGATGAGGCTGCTGTTAAAATTGGTGCAGATTTAGATAGGTTTTCGAAGAAAGATGGGGTTTTGATTTGTTATGATAATGGAGTTTCTTTTGAGAATATGGGAAAAATTAATTTTTATGATAATGAAAAGAAAAATGAGAACGGAAAAACAAATTTGCGGGTAACTATTGGGAAGCTTGAACAAGCTGGGCTTGATGAAAATGATTATAAAATTTTGGTTAATAGTTGTAATGTGTTATCTGATTTTGGTGGTGTGGTTGATGTTGATGCATATGATAGATGTGATCCTAAAAGTAGACTTATGAGTTCTGGACACCCGTTTGTGTCTTTCGAATCTATTGGGTTGACATTTTCTGGTTATCAAAAGCTGTTGGCTTATGATTCGAATGCAGATGAATTACCAGTGGCTGAATCATTACCAGGTGATCTTAATCCAGTTGGATCAATGATTGGTGAATCTGTTGAAGAACCAGATACTGCTTTAGATAATTCAACTGCTGCGATTACTGCTTTAGCAGGGAGTTTGGCTGATGTTGAAGGCGTGAGTAATGAGTTGGCAGGAATAAAAGATCAACTTGGTTCGATTGTTGGGTATCAAAAAGAACTTGCTGATAATACTGAGCGAGTTACTGGAGAAAATGCAACGTTAAAAGTAACTGTTCAGAATCTTACTGAAGATAACGATACTATTGGAGCTGCATTTGCTATGAGTAATAATGAAAATCAAAGACTGACAGATGAAAATGCTAAAGCTCGATTACTTTATGGTAATCTTCCTGAACATCCTGAGTTGGATAAAGGTACTGTTCCTTATTTACTTGCCCGTGCGCAGATTGCCGCGGGGGGATTGAAAAAAGAGGTGGATCATCAATTGGAAAAAAATGGATATATAGGCGATATTGAAAAACGTGATCTGAAGCTTGTTCATAAAGCAGAACTTATTGCGCAATATTTGGAACAAGTTGATAAGCAAGGTGAACATATAGGAGAACTTACTGCTGAACGAGATGGTTATCAATTAGAATCTGAAGAAAAGGGGAAAGAAATAGTTGTTCTTCGTGGGGATGTTGCTGACCGTGATGGGCAGATTGAAAAGTTACAGGAAAAAGTAGGACCTGCTGAGTTGTTTATTTCTACTATGGGCGAGACCACGTATGGTGGTTTTCTTGAAGTCTTTCCTACATTAGTAAAGCGGATTAAAACTTTGACTAGAGCAAGTAGAGAATCTCGTGGGGTTGTTGATAGTGATGATCCTAGTTATGGTTTGAAGTTGAGTTCAGATCAAATAACTGATATGGCTGAAGTTTTTAAGAAAGAACGAGAAAAGTTTGATGAGACCATGAAAAGAGTGGACTCATTCAAGGAACAGATAAGTGAATTAACAGACCAGTTAGCAACTTATGGTGATATTAATCCTGATGAATTGAAGAGATTACAAGACGAACTAGAACGTAATATGATTAAATTTGATGCACATGAAAAAGAGTTTGGAAATCTGGAGAGAGCATTTTCAACAGCTGAATCTGCATTCAATAAAGAAAAAGCTGGTTTGATAAAGGAAAATTCTGATTATAAAATTAAAGTTGAGGATTTGGAAAAACAATTGGAAGAAGCACAGCAGTTAGATAACGTGCCAGCAGTTGCGCCAGTTGTGGATGATTCTGTAATAGAAATTGAAGATGATGATGATTTTTTAGGGGATGAATTGAGTGGTGTTACAGAAAAAAGAAAAGGAGACGGTAACGGTAATTAAGAGTGATTTTTATGCCAACATTTGACCCTAAAGATATTGCATTTTATATTGGTAATAGTGGGAAAGTTGTAGATGTTCTTTCTGAAATGGCTTCAATGCCATCTACTGATGTTAGTGGTATTTATGATGCTGCTGATGCTTATCGTAAAAAAAGAATACTTGAAGATGTTGCTAATAGAGATGTGGAGATTAAAGCTGGTGATGTTACTAAAAAACAAATTGCTCTTGCCTATGATGGTAGTGAAGAAGGTTTGAAAGTTCTTAAGTTGCGAACTTATTCTTTGTCATTGATTCCGGTTCTTGAAGATATGGAAAAATTTACTGGGAAACATGATGAATATGTTAAAGATGTGGAAATAACTCGTAGAGATATGGCAAAAGAAATTACACAACTTAAGCGAAAGGGTAAAGTAACTGAAATTGAACTTCAAAGTTATAGAGAGCAAAAACATGGTGCTGAACTTCCGCCATTGGAAGAGTTTGATTATTATGCTTTTACTGCTGTTGAAATGGCTACTTCTGGAAAAAGTCCAAGTACTCGAAAACCATCAAGTATTTGGAGAGATGTTGAATTGGTGAAAATTGGTCCAACCTATGAAGCTTTTAGAGATTATGTGAAAAGTGGTGCAGAGATTGATCGAGGTTCAGATGGTAGACCTGATTATGTTACTGAATTGTTTGATGATGCTAGGAAAATATTTACAAAATTGAAAGTAATTAAAGTGGATCCGAAATATCAGAAACGTCCAGAAATGCCAGGTAGTCATCAAGAGGCAATTGATGATGGGGACAATGGAGAAGGCAGGGAATAATTTCCAATAAATTGTTGAGAATTTTCTATATCTGCTTCGCAGTAATATTACTTCTTTCTTTTGGGAGCTGTTTTGTGAATAGCTGCACCTAAACTTTTGAAAGCTTCTTCTAAAGCTGCAATTCTGTTTTCCATTGCAATGATTCGAGAAGATGTTTCATTGACTTTGGAATCTATTGACATTGTTTTCTTTTCTGTTAGTTTTGCGAGTTTGGATATTTTTTTGTTTGTTGCTTGTAGGTCTTCTTGCATTTTTGTTGTTTTGTTAAGTATGTCAGTGATTCTCTTATCTGTTTTTTTAACTTCTGTTGTGACAACTTCTTCTACAAGTTCTTCTAGTGTTATGTCTTCATGCTTTTTTGGTTTTAGTGGAAGTGGTTTTGGTTTTATTGGTCCGCCTGTTGTTAAGTGTGGTTTTTGTGCGTGTGTGGATTGAACTGGTGTAGGTTTTGGATGAACAGGTTCGTGTTGAATTGGTGGTAATGGTTTTGGAGTTGGTGCTCTCATTGGATGTGTTGGAGTTTGTTTGATTGGTTGAGAAAATCTTGGAGGTAGTGCTGGTGTAGAAACTCTAGGAATAGCAGGATGTCTTGTTATTGTTGGGGTTGCAGGAACTTTTTTTGCTGTTTCAGTAATTGGTGTTGGTGCGTGTGGTTGAACTGGTGCTTGTTCTATGAAACTTGGTTTAGCTGGTTTCATTGTAACTTGTGGTGTTCGTGGTTTTATTGGATTATCTGCATGAGGAGAACGTTTAAAACCAATATCACTTAGTTCCATTGGTTTCAGGTCATCTGGTAATTTTATGTTTTCAGGTGGTTTAGAAAGAGGAGCAGACATTTCTCTAGCGTGAAGGGTTGGTGATGGTTTTTGTAAAATTTTATTTGGATGACGTTGTATTGGTAATCTAGATTCTCCTGCATTGATGTGTGGTCGGGCAGGGACACCTTTTTTACCAACTACTCCACCCTTTATTGATTCTTGTATTGCGCGATGTATTTGATCTTCATGAAAACCACGAAGCTTTAGTTGAGAAATTATTTCCATTTCTGTTAGACCTTGTTTAGAAAGTCTTTCTACAATTTCAATTGGGACATTTTGGGACATTTTATTACACCTGTTAATAATAATCAGAACTCGTATAGAGTTCGGAGCTTTTTATGAAAATACGGTATTTTCTATATGTTTTTCATTTTTTCTTTAAAAATGGTTTATATAATTCTAATAGGTTGCGTAGCTCAGAAACATCATTGATAGATGCTGATTGTTCTATGTTTTTTTCTATTTTAATTAGGGAATTTTCTATTTTTATTAGTTTTTCTTCTAAGCTCACTAGTTTTTTTTCTGTTTTGATATCTTTGCTATTTAGTTCTGTTGTTTTTTCAAGCATGTTGTCTTGAGAGTTCTTTATCTGTGATTCTAAAAGGTCATATCGTTCTTCTAGTGTTCTTAATCGCCTTAAACTTTCCTTTATTTGTCTGAAAGCTTCATTAAGTACAGAGTTAAAGTCTTGTTGTGGCATAAAATCACAAGGTTTATTTACAAGTATTATTATAATTTAGACTGTATATAAGTATGGTTTTGATGGTATGTGTGGTTCGATTTTGGTGAATTTATGGTATATGAGATAACTGTTGAAGATTGCGTTAATCCTGATGGTTTAACCTCTTCTTCAAAAGTTCGATTTTGGTGAATTTATGGTATATGAGATAACTGTTGAAGATGGAATTTTGAAGATGGATTGTTTGGGTGGAATATTTGGGGCTAGTATAGAGGATTTTGATGTTATAATGGCTAGAGTCATTGATAGGCTAATTACTGAAAGTGGGATAACTACTATTGTTTTGTCAGAGACTCGTGATCATGAATATGATTTTAATCAGACTGTATTTTTGTTGGAAATTGCAAGTGCTATTAATTATATAACAAAAGAACGAAGATTATTGACTGGTCCGATTAGAGAAGAAGTCCAGGATGAATTTCCTAGATGGTATCCTTGGCTATATAATGTAGTTACTTTTCAAATGCGAGGGGATCCAATAGGCGCTTACTTGAATGTTGTTAGACAAATCCGTCATTTGAACATTCTTCACAAAAAAGAGGATTCACATCGAAGAGAATTGATAGAAAAATACTTATCTCAGGTTTTGAAACCTATAGAGAAGGCACTTGAAAACACCAAGTTGGTTTCTTTAGCTAAGGGGGAATTGATGGGTTATCATATAGGCGATAGAAAAATCTATAGGAAGTTTTTTCACCCAATGACTAGACCAAATTTTATGTTTACTAAATATATTACTAAGACTCCTAAAGGTGAGTTGGTGGCTAAATATTCTGTTGGTGGGTCTGGTGTTGAGATCTTTAGAATGTTGAATAAGGTTAGACCACTGTATCACATAACTCCTCCTGAGTTTAAACTTTCTGAGCAGGAGTATACTATATTAGATGATGCTCGAAGATATTTGGAAGAGAGACAACCACATGAACTGGAAGCTAAGGATCAGGACAAAATGAGACAGATATTCAGAGATATTGGATTGGATCTGTTAAGAGATCTATCAGATATTAGAAAGATGAATGTTTCTACAGATGATATTTTGAAATTGTCTGGAATACTTACAAGATATACTGCTGGGTTCGGGGTTGTTGAGCTTTTGTTAAATGATCCGAAAATTGAGGACATAAGTATGAATAGTCCTTTGGGTAAACAGCCGATTTTTATTAATCATAGTGAGTTTGGGGAATGTGAAACTAATTTGATACCAACTAGAGCAGATGGTGATCGGTTGGCTACTAGATTTAAATTATTGAGCGGGAGACCGTTGGATGAGGCGAACCCAGTGCTAGATACTGAAATTCGTGTGCCTGGTGGGGTAGCTCGAGTAGCTGCTATTGGACCTAGACTTTCACCAGAGGGATTGGCATTTGCTTTGAGAAGACACAGATTTAGACCATGGACATTTCCTTTGTTCATGAATGTAAATTATTTTGATTCACTTTTTGCTGGGTTGTTGTGGTTTGTGACTTCTTATGGAAGGACAATTTTGGTAGCTGGTACTCGTGGAAGTGGTAAATCGTCTCTTTTGGGTTCAATGATGTTACAGATACTTCCTCACAATAGAATTATTTCTGTAGAGGATACTTTCGAGTTGCCAATTGAATATTTGCGCAAACTTGGTTTTAATGTTGAGCGAATGAAGAGTCGATCTGTTATTACTAAAGTTGAGATGGAGTTACCAGCTGAGGAGGCGCTTAGAACAGCGTTGAGGTTGGGTGATTCTTGTTTGTTTATGGGTGAGGTTCGAAGTACAGAAGCCAAGGCTTTGTATGAGGCTATGCGTATTGGTGCACTGGCTAATGTTGTGGCAGGTACAATTCACGGTGAAAGTGCATATGGAGTGTTTGATAGGGTTGTGAATGATTTGGGTGTTCCTCCAACTAGTTTCAAGGCTACTGATTTTGTTTTGATTTGTAACAAGTTGCGAACAGCAGATGGGTTGAGGACTTTCAGACGAGTGGTTGGTCTTACAGAAGTTAGAAAGCATTGGAAAGAAGATCCGGAGGAAGAAAAAGGTTTTATTGACTTAATGCAATATTCTAGTGATGAGGACAAGCTCAAACCAACTGATATCTTTTTGAATGGGGAGAGTTTTATTTTAAATGAGATAGCTAAGCGAGTACCTGGTTGGGCAGGTAGATGGGATAAAATTTGGGAAAATATAAATTTGAGAGGTAGGGTGTTGCAACGAATAGTTGATACTGCAAAACAAACAGGTAAGAAAGAGTTAATGGAAGCTGAGACCTGCGTGGCTGCTAATCAAGTTTTCCATTTACTAACTGAGAAATCCAGGGAAGAACTTGGATCTGTTGATCATAATTATGTTGAACAGCAATGGAATGAATGGTTTAAAACATACGTGAAAAAGATTTGATAGGTGTTATGTATAGGAATGTTTGATGGGAAGAAAAAGAAAATCTTAAGTGCAATGGATAAATCTAGAGATGAGAGAAGGAAAAAACTAGAGGAGATTGTTAGATCTACTGAGATCTCTTTACCAACTGCTAAGAAAATGTCTAAATATTCTACTGCATATGAGAACTTTTTAGACGAGGTTCATCATAAACCTAAAACTCTTTTTGAAAAAACATGTGCTGCTACTGAAAGATTACCGACTATTTCTTTGGGTCAGAAGACTGAGATGAGTTTGGGAGAAGACATAAACACTAGTTACATGAATGTGACAATTAAAGGAGTTAAAAATTTATCTATGTATAGTTTTTTTGCATTGTTTTTCGTTTCTTTATTTGTTATAGGTGTGTTAGCTGATTTACTTTTTGGATTTTTGGTGTTGATGTTTGCAGTCGGACTTTCTATTAATGTTTTGACTTATCCCGGGAAGAGGGCGGAAACTCTGGTGGTGAGAATGTCTTCTGATACAATACTTGCTGTTTTGTATATGGTTATTTACATGAAAACTTCTCCTAATTTGGAAGGGGCATTAAAGTTTGCAGCTGATAATTTAGATGGTGAATTGTCCTGGGATTTGAAAAAGCTTTTGTGGGATTTGCAGGTTGGTGTTTATCCAAATGCAGATGCAGCTGTAGCAAAGTATGCTGTTAAATGGAAAGATAAGAATTCTGAATTTTCAGAGGCGCTGAATTTGCTAAGAGGTAGTGCAGTTGGAAAAGCTAGAAGAAATGAATTGTTTGATGAAATAATTAAAGTTATTTTAGATGGAACAGTTGATAGAACAAAAAAGTATGTTTCTAATTTGCAGACACCTGTTATGATTATTCATGCTATGGGAGTTTTGCTTCCTGTTATGGGATTGGTGTTATTTCCAATAATTATTATTTTTATGTCTGATACAGTTAAACCTATATTTTTGTTTTTGGGATATGACGTATTTTTACCAATTGCTTTATGGTATTTCATTACTAAGACTTTGTCTAATAAACCACCAACATTTTCTCAGCCAGATGTTTCTTTAGTTAGAGGGTTACCTAAACTTGGAGAAACTAAATTGTGGGATAGGGTAGTTCCTGTTATTTTACCATCAATAGGAGTGGTTGTGCTGACTTTGTTAGTAGGTTTACTAATGGCTCCTTCTATATTATCGGATTCACCAGACCCATCACAATCAATGACATTTTCGGTATTTATTATAATGGCAGCGTCATTTGGAATAGCAAGTTATTGTTGGTTTGATAGTAAAGATAAAATAGGTATAAGAAACGATATTGAAAAAATAGAAGATGAGTTTTCTGTTGCACTTTTCCAATTGGGTAATCAGATTTCTTCTGGTAAACCTATTGAAACATCTATGGATGGTGCTGCTGAGAATCTAACTGGAATGAAGATAGCTACAATGTTCAATGATGCGTCTGGGAATATTAAAAGATTTGGATTTACTTTTGATCAGGCATTGTTTGATAAGAAGGTTGGTGCTGTTTGGAAGTATCCTTCTAAATTAGTTAGATCAATTATGAAAGTTGTTTCGGATTCTTCTAAGAAGGGAATGAAAGCTGCTTCAAGTACAATGATGACTATTTCTAGATATTTGAAAGGTATGCATGATGTTAAAGGTGATGTTAGAGAGTCGTTAGGTGAGACAACATCATCTATGAGTTTCTTAGCAACTTTCTTAGCTCCTATGATTTCCGGACTGACTGTTACTATGGCTATAATAATTTTACAGATACTTACAAAGTTAGGTGAGCAGATTTCTACAATTGTTGTTGATCAGGGAGGGGCTGGAATGTCTGGTATGCAGTTTGGATTTATGTTCGGTGCTGGTATGAATGGTGGTGCACTACCTTTGGGACCTGTTGAGTTTCAGATGATTGTTGGAATTTACATGTTAGAGACTGTTATAATTCTCGCTGCGTTTATGAATAAGATAGAGTATGGTGATGATGCAATTGGTTTGAGGCAGGGAATTGCTAGAACATTAATGATAGGTGTTATTGTTTATGTTATTAGTTGGTATTTTACTGGTATGATATTTGGAGATCCGATTTCTAGATTGTTGACGCCGACACTGTAGCACCTTTTTATCGGTAATCTTTTTATGGGTATGCCCTTTTTATTGGGTAAGTTGGATCAAAAACGGCAGCGATGTGAAACTACTGTTTCACAGCTAGTGAAAATGCAATTTTCACTCGAAAAACTGGTCAAAAAGCTTTATGTTCAATTGCCGTTGAACAGACTGTGCAACGAACCAATTGATGAAAGTTGCACATCATGAAAAAACGGGACAAAAAAGATTTACTAAAAATTAATAACTAATGTTCTACCCGGAAATAAAACAAATGTCAAGAAGCGATTTTTACTAATTAATTACAATCTATTGTTGTGGTTATGTTCATGAGTCCTTCTCCTAATGGACTTGGATCAAAGTTGTCTTGTGCTACAATTTGATAATTAGAATTTCCCATATCTGTTGTTGTTATTAGGTATCTTTTATCGTTTGAGTTTTCATTTACTTGTCTTTCACCGGTTTCTATATCTGAACAGTCTGCCGTCTCTCTTACTAGTTTAGCTAGTTTGAAATATTTGTTTCCAATAGAATGGTTAAAGTTTGCTGCTGAATCTAAGTTTGCTCTGAAATTATATGCTGTGTAATCTAGAGAAAATAACGCCTCACCTTCTATTCGTATTCCGTGTTCGCTATAAAGACTCATTTCTAAGTTTATTCTGTCAAAGTCTAGTGATACATTGTTTATTTTTTCATCTCCGAGTATTATGTTTCTTAAAATGTTTTTTTCTAAAACTTCTTTTAATTCTGAGTCGGTGGGTGATGCTGTTCCCCAATTTAGACCTGCGGAACTAGTTTCGAATAGAGCTTTTTTGGCTGAGAAATAAGTAGCTGTTTCAACAGTTCTTTCAAATAATTCGGCGGTGTGAACTATTGTATAAACATTTTTTTCTGCTAGTGCTGCTGAATATTCTTCTCTATAAATAAAATCTTTGTCTATTATATCTAGACTCAAGAATGCTATGATTGCTACTATAACTAATAACATCGGGCTTACACCTTTTCTTGTTTTCAATCCAAACATATAGCTTACCTCTCTAAAGTTAGTTTCCCTTGATGATATTCTGCTTTTATTACTACAGTTGCAGCTGATGTGTAATCTCCTTTTATTTCATTTAGAATATATTCTTCTCCACCCATTGTTAGTGTTAGTTTTCTAGGAATCGCTGAGTCGAGACCACTTAATATTTTTTTACTCAATATGTTGAGGTCTATTTGTTTTCCGTCAAGTATGTATGTCGTATTACTACGCCAGACAGCAATTGTTATTAGGTCTCCTACTCGGTGACTTGTTTCATCATCATTAAACATGTATGTGCTTGAGTCCATATAATTTATTAGAAGATTTTCTGTAACAGGTTCTTTGTGTAATATGGTTCCGTAAACAGTTCCTCGCATTCCATAATCAACAAAGAAACTAGTTATTGTTGCGATTGTTAATGTTGCAAACATTATGAATAAGCACGTGACAGCGATAAAAATATCAGATGCATATGATGACCCACCTTTTCTTCTTCTTAATCGTTTAAAAATATTCATAAAATTCACCTAGTTTTTACAGTAACTTCAGCATGACCTGGATAAATGATGTTGTCTGCATAATAAAGTATGAGCGGAACTTTTACTTTTTCCCCATCTTCTATTGTTCTGTCTCCGAATTCCCATTCATCTAAACGGTTTTCTCGCTTTACTTCTATTTTTACATAATATGTTCCATCGATTTTAACACATAGTTCATCGGTTTCTATTAATTTGTAATAATCAAACATACCTTTTCTTATGTTTCCGTCTAAGTCTTTAATAATACATGGATCAGATAGAACTGCTTGTGAAAAATCAATAGCTGCTTTTTGGTTATCATATGTTTCTAGGTTTCCAACAAATGATATTGAATGAGCTATTAGAACTACTACAGCTATACAAAGCGCTCCTATTTGTATCATTTTAATTATGAATTCAGGTATTTCCATATTATCACCGATATATTAACACCAATTTTTGGTGCAGCTTTTTTGCTTTCGACCCAATAAAAAGGTGCTCAGGTATTTCCATATTATCACAAATTATTATAAATATATTTTCTATTTTATTCTAATGATCCTCCAACACCTATTACATTTCCAATTTTACTAATTTCAATTGCTTTGTGTCCGGTTTCTGGATCAAAATTAAATTCAGCAACATTGATTCGTATGCCATCTCTGTAAACAAAAGGCGCGTCTCTCATGGGATTAACGTATTCTGTTAATTTTTCTTCGCTGGTGTCAATAGGATTTTTTGGGTCTCCGAAATTTAGTCTCCCATGATCTATTGAATACGGAGTATCTTCAGTTAAGACCCCAGTGGATTTACTAGCTAAAACAATTTTGAATTTTCCATCAACATATAATTTAGTAGAAAGATTCCCATCTGTGGTGGATGCAATTGAGATGGATCCGGCAACATATTGTTGTGCATATTTTGGAGATTTTTCTAATAATCTTTCAATTTTTCCTGATCCAAAATTTATAGCCCAGAAAATTATAATCAATGTTAGTATAACCATTCCTGCTAACATCAATGCGTCGTGAGTGAATTCACCTTTTCGTAATCCTTTTTTCATAATCAATCTTCTCCGAAATTTGATTTCGTTTTTAATATTTAATGAAATGTAACAGCTGATGCTTCAATTGTAAATATTCCGATTCTTTCACTTTCTCTTATTTCAAATCCTATACCTTCACCTTCTTCATCATATGAATATTTTTGATCTGTTCCTTCTGTTTGATCACCAATGGATACTGTGGTACAGTTTGATATTGATGCGCATAATTCTCTAGCTGTTGTTGAATATTCATATGGTGTTATAAAATAATTATAAGTGAATGGTGTTAAATCATATTCTGTGTTTTTTATTGCTCGTTTAGCCTCAGCAAAAGATCCAATAATTATTTCTGCGTAATCTATTCCAACAGCTGTTTCTCCAGCTATTGGTTCTTCTCTTAGTCTCAGATAATTTAATATGTAAAAATCAGCATCGTAGTTTTCAGAAGCACTGAATTTTTGTTGTGTGATTTCCGTGTCTTTTAGTTTGTCATTCTCAACTCTTCCAATAAATGTCCATGTGTTTCCGTCACTTGAACTTTCAAGTACAATACTTGAACTAGATGGTTCGTGTAATGCAACTGCAATATGGAAGCTGGATGTTTCTACCATTTTGCTTAATTCAAAATTATATTCTGAGCTTATTGCACAGTCTCCACTCAAGCCCCTAGATTCAATTGCATCTTCGCATCCAAGATTGTAATCGGATTTGATTAAACTACATAGACCAGGTATGTTTTCTTCTGGTATACTTAAGTGGGCAGCTAATGCACTCATGTTTAGATCATACATAGTATCGGCATCATATCTGTCTCTATCAACTTCTACTTTTACTAAATCAGCTAAATAACTAGGATCATCACATATGATGTTGTCAGGGTCTTTTGTGGCGCCGTAAATATATTCTGCACAACATTGAACAAATACTTCTGTTGCGCTATGGGTTGTTGGTTCATGTTTATCCATGTCAGCTGATGTTAAATCTGTGAATGGATAACCAGGCCACATAGCCATTACCTCTAGGCAAGAACCAGCTCCTCTGCAAATATCAAGATCTAAGCAAGGAACACCTAGCATGAGTAATGCTTGTTTTTTGCTTAATGGGAATCCTAATCGTCTGGCACCAAATGATTTTAGGAAATGTCTTAAAGCAGCAAATTTAGTAACTTTTTTGAATCCTACTTGTTGTAATGTTTTTTTAGATGTTGTAGTTACAATGGTTCCGGTACCTTTGGAAGCACCTGCTTTGATAAGTCCACTTCCAACAACTGCAGTTGATGATTTTTTAACTACTATTCCGGAGGCTGTAGTAGATGCTGTAGTACTTGCTTTTTTAGCACCTGCACCTAATGCTTCTTTGGCTGCTTCGTCTGTTCCGAAACTCAAAACAGTTAAAATCGCATCTGCGACTACACAAGCAACTTCAGCAGTGTATGCTCCTGTTGCTTCCATTAAAGTAGTATCATCTGCGAAGCAGTAGTTAGATGTTTCTGTGTTGTATTTTTCTAAGTATCCAATAATTCTTCCTTCATTATCTTCGTAGAAAGTTAGTTTACCGTAGCAAGGAGAAATTAAATGGAAATTTGGATTTGATTCTGCACTTATTAGAACTGTGAATTCACCATCATCGTTTTCAACTTCATTTCTACTTTCAAATTCAGCTCTGTTTATTCTAACTGGGTGTTCTGGGGTGTTTATGTCAACTACTTGTTCCATTCCTCGGGTGTTAAAGCATAGTGCGTTATTGCTTGTGCACCCGTCTTCTAGATACTGTGTACGAGAATATTGTTTGTATTGTGTGAATGTTAATCTAAAAGTATCCCATACTCTTTGTCCTACCCCGACTCTTTCAAATGGATATGATTCTGACCATTTTATGTGAAAAGGTGCCCCACCATGAGATTCTTTTACATCCATTCTTGGGAATTTTTTAAAGTATACCATGTAGTCTGGCATAGCTAAACCATAATAGGCTGAGAAGAAACCACTACCTGCAATTGTTTGTTCAGAAAGTTGACATAGTTTGACAGTTGCTTGATTGCATAATTGACCTGTTATTGGATCTATTCCACTCGGGTTTTCAGCAGCACATTCAATTGCTGATCTGATTTCTTGCATTGTTAATTTAGCATCTGCATCACATTCAGATGGGGAAAATAGTGAGTAGAATATAACACCTGTTAGAATTAATACAATAAAGCTAATGCCTAACCAAATAGGCTCGTCAGTAACACCCTTCATAATGAATAATTAGAATTCTAGCTTATAAAAACACGAATATGTGGCTAGCAACAGGTTGTTTGGTAGTCTAGGCCAGCTTTATCGTCTAATTCCCCTATTTCCATTTTTCTTTCTTCTGATATTGTTTCAGGAACATTACAAATGAAATCTGGTCCTATATCTGATCCCTGCTGACACCCACCACTTATTTTGAAGTTCACACAGCAACTTGTAAGAGCTGCTTTAGCTGCTTCATCTTCAGCTACGTTTCCTAATGGGGCGAGAATAAGGATTGCTATACCGAGAAAAATAACACCTACAACTATGAGTACTAGAAATTCAATTGGCATTCCCGCTGCTCCTTTTCTTGTTTTAGATTCGGTCATACAATTACCTATTAAATATTGTCTTAAGCTTGCTAATAAACTATACTCCTGAAATCTGATCAATAAATAAATCTACTTGGGCTAATAATGAATCTATTCCGCCTCTGGCATACATTACAAATGTTATTGTTACTAGAAAAATAAGTGCTACTATTAGAATCTGGAAGGGTGTTAATGCTATATTTATTCCTTTTGATGATTTCATTTAGTTCACTCCTGGTAAATGGCTTAAAAGCTCTGCCATAGCCACTTCAATACCTTGATTTATCATATCAAATCTTCCTGTTAGCAATCCGATTACAACAAATACTACAACAGCTGATAATACGACCATTAATAGTAAATCTATTGTTTCCATATTCACACCATTATATTATACCATGAAGTAAAATGCAATGACAACTGCCGCAAGCAAAACAGTCATTACAAACAATGATATGATGTGTCCTGATTGGCTACCTTTTCTTTTCATAAGTATCACATTCTTTTCAATATGTATTATTTACTGTGTTCCAAAGTTTGCAGCGAATAGATTATCTATAAAATCAATGTTGATTATTTCTGCACCTGCACCTTCAACATACATTAATACAAATACGCCTAGTGCTAGTAAAATTAAAACTATTACAATATAGTGGATTGATCGTAGTTCTTCTGCTACCATAAGAATAATTCTCGGATCTTATTCATAAAGCTAAGCTTTTATAGGTGAAAAATCAAGATTTCATTATGAAAGATAAGACAATGGAGATTGTTATGCTAGTTTTGTTGGCTCTTATTATGTTTCTTATATTGAGTACTGAGGTTAATTATTATTTAGAATCAATGATATATTCATTGATAAAGTAGATCAATGCATCTTTTTATGGGATCGAATGCAAAAAAGATGCATCAAAAAACGAATAGAAAAAAAAGATGCATCAAAAAACGAATAGAAAAAAAAGATGCATCAAAAAATGTAGGTTGATGATATGTCAGAATCAGAAGAATTATTAACAGTGCCACCGGAACTAATTTTTGGGCTTGCGTTTTTAGCACTTATACTAGTAGCTATTTTGACTATAATATTTAATGTTAATTTGGGTGGGTTGACTGATGCAATGACTCTGCTTCAGACATTTGTGAAGAATATATTATCAAAGGTTCCGTTGTATAAGAAATATCTATAAAACCTTTTTATTCGTAAAATTGGATCATAAAGCTTTAGTAAAAAATAAATAATTATAGGTGAGAAAAATAGTAAGTTATGATGAAATTAAAATGATAAAGTCAGTTATGTTGGCTTTGGTTGTTCTAGTGGTTATAGTTAGTTTGTTGGTTATGTGGTCACCTGGAAATTGGTGGGATCTTGCTCAGGGTATTTATTCAATGATAACGATTTATTTTATGTCAATGTTACGAGGAGTGTTGAGGTAAATGGATAAAAAAATAATATTTTTAGTTGTAACTCTGCTTTTGCTAGTTGTTATGTTGTCAACTATGGCGGGTATTATTTCATCAGATGCTATTATGGAGACAGTTCATCAGATGCAGGATTGGCTATATAGTAATACATTGTTTGTATTGGGTGGGCCTCATGTTCCAGGAAGATAAGTATTTAACTGAGGAAAATAAATTATCTAATGTGATGTAATGACGAATGAAGTATTCAAATCACCGAAAACACTTGTTTTAGCTGCTATATTTCTAATAGTTATGTTGGGATTTGTTTTTAAAGGTAGAGACGTGGCTGAATTTTTTGGAAGTTCTGATATGATTAATTTGGGATTTGAATTAACTATACCGACTGTTAGTGATGGTTATAGTGACATTGGTGTTGGGGATTTGTTTGAGTTGGAAATGATTGCGAGGCCGGAGGGTTTGCCGGTGACGGCGACTGATGTAGGGTGTACAATAGCTAAATTGATACAAGATGATTTTATAAAATTCGGTGAGCAGGATGAGGGTGTTGGGATATCTGCTTCTGGGTCATTGCTGAGTAGAATGGACTTGGGAACAGGTGGGATCGGTGAGCTGCCTGAGAAATTGGTGGCTTTCAAAAAATTCAAATTAACAAAATCAGGTGTGTCTGCATTTAGGTCTTATGATACAATAGAAGATGGTGATGATAAAGATTTGATAGCCAAGCTTTGTTTGAAAGAGACTGGACAAAAATTGGATGATGTGAATATAGCTGGATTTCGTCCGTGTGATGGTGTGTTGTCAGAAGAGTGTATAACTAGAATGCTTTCTCAATTGACACATGGTGGTCAGGATTTCTGTAATAATGATATTCGAATAATGGACAGTGGTAAATATGAGAAATTTGGAAATGATAATTGTGGAGACAGTGATAATCATTTAGATGAAGCAGATAGATGTCATAATACGTGTCCTGGGAAAGATAGAATTGATAGATTTTATACCGCTGGTATAGAGAAGTTTGATCACAATCAAATGAAATTGGGAGAGGATCCTTATTTGACAGATGATTCTTTGGATAGAGATAGTTCAATTCCTCAAGATAATTTTTATACTAGTGATGCGCCAGAATATGTTTTTGTTATAAAATGGGATGTTGGTACCAAAGCATACCGAGTTTATATTTACAAAGTACCTGTTGGTGTTGAGTATGGTGATGAGACACCAGAAAATGTAGCTGATGACATTAATGATGTTCTTTCATTGAGTTTAGGAAGTGAGGCAAAAGTAAAGCCTTTCCAGAGAAGTGAGGATGCTGGTTGGAAGGTTTCTTCTTTGCGAATAAGTAGAAATATTACATTTACTGCATCAAATGACATTCTTGTTAAAGATTTTATAGAACAGTCAGTGCCAACTGAATTTTCTAAGATCCAGCCTGATTGTGGATCTAATAGTGCGTGTGCTAATCCAACTGATAAAATAAAAAATGTAGCTTGGGTTCAGTTGGGAAATAACGGAGATAGGCAAAAAATTGAGAGTTTGTTTGGTATTGGTGATATTGAGGAATATGGAGCAACTTGTAGTGCTGCATATGGAGATAATAATTGGGTTTGTAGAAAAATTGGAGATAGAAGGATAACAGACGGGGAATTTTTTGATATAGATGAAATTTATAATTTGGATAATGTTTATATCTACACACCGTTGGGGAATGATGAGTATCTTGAAACTGGTAGAATCTATAATGTTGTAATTAATAATTGGTTTTATAATCATAGGTCATTTGCTTCAAAGGCAAATGGATGGGAGAAAATTGAAGGTAATCTGGCTTCTAAATTCACATCAGAAGCAGATCATAAAAGAAAAATTAAGAGTGTGCAGGATATTTCAATTATAATAACTGAGAAGGGTAGAACTGGACTTTCAATGACCGAACCATTTTTATCTGCTGTGGATTGCTGTGAGCAATTTGGTGCTACTGTAGACGGGGATGACTGTATTGCTGTGAATGCAGATCTTGAGAATGTTGTGTTGCCTTTAACAACATATGAAAAATACTGTGAGAATCCAGATTATGAAAAAGAGTAATCAGTAATGGATAGTCAATTAATATTTTCGTTAATGACTGGAATTCTTATCATTTTTTTATAAAAAAGATAACCTTAAATAGCTTTGATTCTAGTTTTTTTCAATGGAAGAAAAAATGTTTGAGAGTGCACGGAAAATTCTTGATAATAAAAGTGGGAATAGTAATCTTCTTGAAGGCAAGAAACAACTTGAAAATACTGCTGAAAAGGATACTATTTTAAATGAGAAGAATATTTTACACGAGGGGGATATCAAGATTGAAGCTGATGATGCTAATAGACCGATGTGTCTTGGAGATGCGCATCCTCTGAAAGCTATTTTGAAGAATAAAGTCATGTCTTCTAGAAAAATGATTGAGCCACTGGATATTAAGAATAATGGAACGGTTTCTGATTTTATTGATAATGTTTATGGGGGTTCTGGTTATAATGCAAGAAGGTTAACAGAAGCTTGTAAAACTTTTGAGAGGATGATTACTCGTGGGGCTACTAATTGTTTAACTGTTGCTGGTGCAATGACTCCTATTGGAATGGCTGGTCCGATTATAACAATGATAGAAAATGGTTTTATTGATGTGATTATTAGTACTGGTGCTAATTTGTATCATGATTTGCATCGGGCATATAATTGTCCTGTTGTTCAAGGTGATGTTAATACTGATGATGGTAAGTTGAATAAATTGGGAATTGCTAGAATTTATGATGTATTTATTGAAGATGATGATACTATGTTTGCTACGGATGGAATTATTACTCGTGCTGGGCTTTCTAAAAAATTAACAGCTGGTCCGATTTCGACAGCTGATTTGCATTATATTATTGGGTTGCATGTTCTTCGGGATGCACCACATCCAGAGAAGTCACTTCTAGCAATGGCAGCTAAGTATAAGGTTCCTGTTTATTGTTCTTCTCCAGCTGATTCAGCTATTGGGATGAATTTAATGATTCCGAATTTTTATAATAAAAGAATCAAATTGGATGTTTTTCGGGATATTGTAGAGACTTCTGCGATTGTTCATGGAAGTGATGAAAATGGAATTGTTATTATGGGTGGTGGTTCACCTAAGAATTTCTTTTTGCAAACTCAGCCTGTTTTGTGGGAGATGTTAGATATCAATAAGGGTGGTCATGATTATTTTGTGCAGTTAACAACTGACAGCCCGCAATGGGGAGGATTATCAGGTGCTACGCCACAGGAAGCAAAGTCTTGGGGTAAGGTTAAAGATCCTGAAAAAAATAATGTGGTTGTTTATTCTTGTTGTTCGTTGACATTTCCATTGCTTGCTAAATATGTTTTGGATAAATGCGAACCTAGAGAAAGGAAAGATTTAATGTTTAAGAAAAATAAATTGGCTATTGAACTTTTGGACAAAGCCCGCAAACGTGAGAAACTTTTGAGAGATTATGGAAAAGACATTGATTTGAAACAACCTAAAGAAAATCTATATCCAGACAATGGTGTGTTGGATGGATTAGATGGGCCAGTGAAGAACTTAGTGGCTGATAAGAATGTTAAGGTGGAGTAGATTGGTTTCTAATAGCTTGCGCTAAGTTTGAAAATAAAAAAGAAATTAAGTTATGGTATTTTAGTTATCTTTGTTTTTCATAACCATTTGGAAATATTGATTTATTGTACCCATGCTCCATTAGATTGTCATTGCCTATGTGATATGTTATTGTTTCTTCTCTTGTAAACATTTCTTTTCTCATTTTTTCTTGGGTACTTTCAAGATGTATACCATTATGACGTTCTGACATAATAATAGTTTAACTATTATACTTTAAATGCTTTAGAAAATTTAAGGTTTTTCTTAAGTTTGTTGCCATCGCTTTTTTCTAAAAGATCTATGATTTTTCTTTGTATTGCTCTTTGATTTTGATGGGCGTCTTGAAAATGGTTTTGGGTTTTTTGTGGATGATTCTGAGCTTGAAGTGCGTTTTGAAAATGGTTTTGGATTTCTTGAAAATGAACTTGATCTTTCAGAACTTTTTGAAAACGATCCTGATCTTGGTGGACCTCTTGAAAACGATCCTGATCTTGGTGGACCTCTTGAAAACGATCCTGATCTTGGTGGACCTCTTGAAAACGATCCTGATCTTGGTGGACCTCTTGAAAACGATCCTGATCTTGGTGGACCTCTTGGTCTTGAAAATGGTCTACCTCCTGATCCGAAATTCCCTTTAAATCTACTTTTTCTAGAAAATGATGATTTCATGAAAATTATTTTTTTCAAAGCAGGTGCTTCGAGTTTTGTAATATTGAATTTGTATATTTTCATTATAGTTGAGAAAATAGCATGATTGTTTCTGTCGATTAAATTAATTACTTTACCGTCTTCTCCTGCACGAGCAGTTCTACCTATTCTATGAACATAATCTTTTGGATCGTCTGGTAAATCATAATTATAAACATGTGAAACATTGTCAATATGTAATCCTCGAGATGCAACATCAGTACAAATTAAAACTGATGTTTTTGAGCCGTTGAATATTTTGATATTTGACATTCGTCTGCTTTGGGATAAACCACCATGAACTGCAATTGCATCGATTTTGTTTTTTTGAAGAGTTTTTGCTACAGAATCTGTGCTTCTTCTAGTGTTGCAGAATACAAGTACTAATTTGGATTTTTCTTCTTCTAATAGCTGAGCTAAAAGAGATATTTTTTTGTCTTGTTGGATATTGTAATATACTTGCTTTAATTTTGATGGGTCAACTTGATTGTCGACTGCAATTGAAATTGGCTTGATCATGTATCTTTCAGTTAAATTTCGTATTCTTGGGGAAATTGTTGCTGAGAAGAATAATGTTTGTCTGTTTCTTGGGCAGTGTCTCATTATTTTTTCTACATCTCGAATGAAACCCATGTCTAGCATTCTATCAGCTTCATCTAAAACAAGCATTTTTAGTTTTGAAATATTAATTGTTCTTCGTTTGATGTGATCTAAAAGACGGCCAGGTGTTGCGACAACAATATCTGCTTGTGGTAGTCTCTGGATTTGTGGGTTGATAGAAACTCCGCCGTAAACAGCAAGAATATTTAGTTCTTTGTAAGAGAATTTGATAATAGCGTCTTTAACTTGTTCAGCTAATTCTCGAGTAGGTGTTAAAATAAGTGATTGTAAACCACTTCTGTGACGTGTTCGTTCAATAACACCAGCTCCAAAAGCAAGTGTTTTTCCAGAACCAGTAGCTGATTCCCCTACAATATCCTTACCTTTAAGGATGTATGGAATGGATTTTTCTTGAATTTCAGTCGGCTCACTAATACCTAGCTTACTGATTACTGTTAATAGTTTAGGATTTAATCCTAATTCTTTAAATTTCATAATATATTCCTCGTTTTACTTATTTCCAGAAAAAGCAAACATGCGGAAACAAGTACTCTCTCTAGACCTTACAAAAGTAGGGATAATAAGCTATATAAATGCATTATAATTGATTTCTGTTATCTTCAATTACTTCAAATTCTTTTTCCATTTTTTCCATTTCTTGTTCAAAAAGACCATAACCTTTTGGTTGATCATTTTTTGGTTTTTTATAATTTCCATGATGACCCTTTAAAACAGTAGGTCCACCATCCTGATCAAGTGAAAATACCTTTAAGTCACCTAGACCGAGATTTGATACATAGTATCCTGAATCATTGAGTATTATTGATGCTTGTAATCTTGAAACTCTGCTGTTTGTTTCAATATGTGTTTCTTCTTTTTTAGTTCCTTCCTTATTAGGATAGTGTACATGTGCGACAATTTCGCTTGTTTTATGACCATCAGTAAATTTTGTTTCTCTTCCAAGTAAAACGTATTTTCCGGGTTTTGAAGCATGGATTTTCCCTCCAAGACGAAAATAGTTTTCACGACCACGTATAATAGATGATACTAATATTGAATTGTCTGGAGCTTGAATAGCAAAATCATTATCATATGGAATAAATGCACTTTCGATTCCTGAAGCATAGTTTGGGTGATCTGGTAGTGTTGTTGCTAGTGCCATAGTAGAAGGATTTTTCTTTAAAATATTAATTCCATTGCCATATCCCTTTGTGATTTTAAATGGACTGTTATTATTATGCATAATACATTATTGATTTATGTAGGGATATACATGTTTCAAACAGTTTAAGGTTTTCACCAAAAAGAAGTTTGGTGTTTCGGTTGTGTGTGTTCTGTATAGTTCCAAAAGAATATGGCGCTTCTGTGAAACAAGTTTCACTTAGCTCCAATAATAAGTTGGCGCTCCTGGTAGGGATCGAACCTACGACCTTTCGGTATCTGTAAGCCTTTAACAGCCGAACGCTCTACCACTGAGCTACAGAAGCATAGATAGGATTTCTTTTGTAACTAATATAAATATGTTG